>KBS_DFR1_sep09DRAFT_1000001_pt1 | contig 34971 bp, 53 predicted proteins | sample KBSGLBDFR1Sept09_FD_9215 | JGI IMG/M metagenome (IMG submission 9215)
ACTCCCTGCGGCGTGCTGGTAAGCTGGAGGAGTTCGGGGGCAAGCCGTACCTGTTCACGCTTGTCTCCACCGTCCCGACCCCCGGCAGCGTGGCCCACTACGCTCGGATCGTCGCCGAGCACTCCCGTCTCCGAAAGGTGATCGACGCCTGTCAGCAGGGCGAGGATGAGGCGTTCGGCCTGCCAGACGACGTACCGGAAGCCCTTGACCGCATCGAGGCCCGCGTCTTCGATGCGGTACGGGCGGATGACCATTACGACCCTGCCACGATGTCCGAGCTCGCTGACGAGGCACTCAAGGAGTGGAGTGCGGGCGAGCGGGAATTCGTCGGCCTGCCGACCGGCCTGCCAGACCTGGACGCGGTCATCGGCGGCCTCGAGATCGGGGATCTCATTACCATCGGTGCCGCAACCAGCGTGGGGAAGACATCCCTTGCTTGCCGGATCGCTCGGGAGGCGGTACGCCACGGGCCGGTGCTGTACGTGTCGCTTGAGATGCCACGCTCCGCCATGTTCCGTCGCTTCCTCTCCGCTGAGAGTGGGATTGACGCCGTGCGTCTCAAGCGGTGGGATATCCGGGACTACGAGGGACCGGCCGTGACGGATGCGTGCGCCCGTCTCTCCGACTTCCCTCTCGTCATCGACGACAGGCCGCAGAGCTCTGTCTTCGATGTACGTGCCCGAGCGCGGCGCCTGGCAGCTCGGCAGGGCCCATTGGCTCTCGTGGTGGTGGACTACCTCCAACTCCTCCAGCCACCCCGGGGCCGGCGCTCGGAGAACCGGACGCAGGAGGTGAGTGATATCTCCCGCGGCCTCAAGATCCTCGCTGGGGAACTCAACGTCCCTGTCCTGGCGCTCTCGCAGCTTCGCCGGATCGAGGACCGGCAGGACAAGCGACCAGTCCTCGGGGATCTGAGGGAGAGCGGCAGTATCGAACAGGACTCATCGGTCGTTCTGCTGCTGTACCGCGAGGACGTGTACAGCCGGCGCCAAGCGAACTATCGCCCGACGAGCGTGGCTGAGATCGATGTGGCGAAGTCCCGAAACGGGGCGCTCGGGGTCGTCAAGGTCCACTTCACGGACCACTTGGCACGTTTCGATTCACTCGCCTACGGAAGCACATCCGGGAGCGAGCGGTGAAAGGAGGGAGCGTCATGACCGCTGAGGAGCGACGTATCAGGGGGATCCGCAAGGAGGGTTTCGTCCGTGCCACGCGCAAGATCGAAGAACGCCCGCAAGCCTGGAGGGCTGAGGTAGCCACCGCGGAGCACCTTCGGCGGGCCATGTCGGTTGGAGCGGCGGCGCTGGAGGGCATGTCAAGAGGCGAGGTGGCCGATGCGATGGCTCAGGCGTTGCTTTCCCCGAGACTCATCTCCGACGAGGACGTCCCGCCATACAAGCCGTTCGTCATGACGCCCGAAGCAGCCGCGGATCGGAAGCCTATTGACCGACTCCGAGATGAACTGAGGGTGCTGGAGGCATCTACCACTGATCCGAGCGAGGCCGACGATCTATTCCGGCGGTTGGTGGAGATGGAGCTTGCGTGGCGGCATCAGTGGGTGCCCGAGTGATCGCCCAAACCCGCCTAGGTCTCCTTCACCCCGACCTCGGGGCACCATCCACGATCACCCTCCGGGACTACCAGGAGGAAGCCGTAGAGGCCGTACTGGCAGCGCCAGGCGAGGGGATCCAACGTCCCCTTGTAGCATGCCCGACAGGCGCGGGCAAGACGGTCGTCTTCGCCGAGGTCATTAGGCGCCGTGAAGGTCGAGCTCTTGTGCTGGCCCATCGTGACGAGTTGATCTCTCAAGCGGCGGACAAGATCCGCATGGTCATGCCGGGGGCTGATATCGGCATTGTCAAGGCGCAGCGCAATGAGGCGGACGCGGCGGTGGTTGTCGCCTCGGTGCAGTCACTCAGCGCTAGGCGTCTGGCTACCTTGGGTAGCTTCGAGACGCTGATTGTTGACGAATGCCATCACGCTCCGGCCTCGTCGTATGGGCGCATCCTGACCACGCTTGACGCCTTCGAGGACGATGGCCCGTTGACGCTCGGCGTGACTGCCACCCCCGAGCGCGGCGACAAGCTGGCGCTGGGGAAGGTATTTCAGAAGATCGTCTTCCGCCGATCCCTCGTCTGGATGATCGCCAAGGGATATCTCTCGGATCTCCGGGCAGTGCAGGTTCACCTCAAGGCCGACTTCGACGCCCTGAAGGTCCGCAAGGGCGACTACATCGACTCAGAGGTCTCGGACATGCTCTCGGAGGCACACGCACCGGAGATGGCAGCACGGGCCTACCTGGAGCATGCAGCGGGTCGTAGGGCCATCGTGTTCACCCCGACGGTAGCACTGGCCTATGAGATGGCCGAGGAGTTCCGTCGGCAGGGTGTGAGTGCGGAAGGGGTAGATGGCACGACGAACCCCGACGAACGCCGGGCGGTCCTGAGACGGTTCCACGATGGCGAGACGATGGCCGTAGCGAACTGCGGAGTATTCGTTGAGGGATTCGATGAGCCATCGGTGGGGGCTATCGTCATGGCGAAGCCAACCCGCTCTCGACCGGCCTACCTCCAAATGCTCGGTCGCGGTCTGCGCCTCTTCCCCGGGAAAACGGACTGCCTGCTGATCGACCTCGTGGGGTCCACCACCCGACACGACCTCGTCACTTCGGCCACCCTGCTCGGGCTTGATCCCAAACCAAAGGCGCCGAGCCTCATGCAGTCCGCTACCCAGCGAGCATCGTTCGGCCAGCCCGTCAAGGACGAGCTCGGGGAGTTGGTCACAATCAAGGTGAACCTCTTCCGCCGCCTGACATGGGTGCAACTTGGCAACGGTCGCTGGACGCTCTCTGTCCCCGACGGCCGCATAGACCTCGTGGACGGGGAGAACGGGTGGAAGGTGCTCCGTCAGGCTAAGGGCGCACTCACGCGGGTACTGGCCGAGGGAGTGAGCCTGGAATGGGCGCAGGGCATCGCTGAGGAAGAAGTCCGCTCCGAAGGTGCTGAGTGGCTGACCGACCCCGAAGCCCCGTGGCGCAAACGTCCACCATCCCAGAAGCAAATCGACATCCTCGTCCGCAAGGGATTATGGACTCCCGGTATGACCAAAGGTGAAGCATCGGAGGTTATCACTCGAATCTTTGCGGGGCGATGATGAGCACTCTCCGCACCCTCTGCCGGATCTGCCATGACCGGAGGCACGCCCCGGATCCGAGCGGGGCGTGAAGCGCTCAGCCATGCTCCCTCGGACCAAGCCCCTCGCCCGCCGCACCCCGCTCCGAGCTAAGACCAAGACCCAGCGCAAGCCGGCCCCCAAGCGCCCCCAGCCCCTCCGCTCCCGCCTCCGGGATGAGGCCGACGACCTGTGGAGCAAGTGGGTCCGGGCCCGTTCCCCCGTCTGCGAGCTCCGTCTCTCCCCCGACTGCCGCGGGCGCAGCGAGCACGCCTGCCACCTGATCCCAAGAACGCGCTGGTCCGTTCGCTGGAGGCTCGAGGATGGGGCTGCCGGATGCGCGGTCTGCCATGACTTCGCCCACGCCTACAAGGACGTGTGGGAGGCGTTCTGCCGCTCCCGATTGGGTGACCAGGGATGGGAGGCGCTCGTGGTGGATTCCCAAGCTCCTCCGCCCTCCACGGAGGAACTGAGGCAGATCCTGTCGGGGCTCCGGGCGCTCTGGCGGAATGCGTTGTGATGCTGGACCACCAATGGCGGTGTGTGGTATGGTTGGTGTCGGCAAGGTACCCCACAACGAGGAGGCCCGCATGACCGAACCGCAGCATTCCGCTCTTATCACCGAACACGGACAGCTCTACAAGGTCACGACCGAGGACGGCTGTGCGAACGTGGCACCGGTTTCGTTTCAGTGGCCCGTGCCGAACGGGACGCCGGGAGCGTGGGTGAAGGCCACGGGCAAGCTGGTCCCCTGTGAAAATGGTTTGCACCTGTGCCGACGGCAGGATCTGGTGGAGTGGCTTGGTCCCGCCATCTTCGAGGCCGAGGCCCGTGGGAACGTCGTTGTCGCCGAGAACAAGCTTGTCGTCCGTGAGGCCCGGCTGATCCGTCGACTCGACACATGGAACGAGCGCACCGCCCGCCTGTTCGCCTGCGACTGCGCCGAGCACATCTTGGACGCATTGGAGGATCGCTATCCCTCTGATCCTCGAAGCCGGAACACAATCGTCGTAGCACGCCGCTTCGCTAACGGACAGGCAACACAGGATGAACTGGCCGCCGCTCGGGACGCCGCTTGGGACGCCGCTCGGGCCGCCGCTCGGGACGCCGCTTGGGACGCCGCTCGGGCCGCCGCTTGGGACGCCGCTTGGGACGCCGCTTGGGACGCCGCTTGGGCCGCCGCTCGGGCCGCCGCTGGGGCCGCCGCTCGGGACGCCGCTGGGGCCGCCGCTCGGGACGCCGTTTGGGCCGCCGCTCGGGACGCCGCTGGGGCCGCCGAAAGGCAATGGCAAACAGATCGGCTCTGGGCTTACCTCAACGGTGAGGTTGCATGATGCGCGGTTCGGTGAGTCTCCAGCCCGACTTCGACTGGTTCGTCCCCGAGCCCATCCCGGATGAGGACGACTTCCCCTTCTGGGCATGGCGCAACGCCCAACCCGACCGCACTCCCGATTACATCATCGAAGCGGCCCGACGGGACGATCCCCGCTGGGCAGTCCGCACCGATGTTCCCTCCGGGCCGAACCCGTGAGTTATCTGGAGGAAGTCATGGCCGAACGTGACCGACTGCGAGAGGAGAACGAGCGCCTCCGGAGCGTCAACGCCGATCTGGTCGGGGCCTTGGATGACATCGCCGCACAGTTCATCGAGGTCTACCGCGGCGACGGCTGGGTGACACATCCCAGTTACCTGAGAGCATGCAAGGCTCTCGACAAGGCTGGGGAGTCAGCGTGAAGCCCCGTTGCGACTGGTGCGACCGCCCCACCAGCGACCGCTACCTCCTCTTCGCCCCCGGTGCCAACCCGCCCCCCGAACAACGCGCCTCATCCGCAATCGGACTCGTCTGCCTGGCCTGTCGGGACTTCCTCCGAACTCACCCCGAGCAGGCCGACCTGCCCCAGTCCTGCCGCCGAGCTGCTCTGGACGACTTCATCTGGGGGCCGATCCGAGCGGCCGTGAGGACAAAAGGTCTGTCCGAGGAGTCGGTCGATGCGGTCTTCGGGGGCCTGCGGTGAAGGTAATCGACCCGGGCCACGACTACCTCTTGGGCACACTGGACGGCTCTACCGAAGTCCGGTTGACCTTCGTGAAGCGTGAGGGACCGGGGTATCCGGGAAACGTCGGCCATCACTCAGGAACCACCATGCAGGAGTGTCTTCGGGCGCTGATCGACCGGGCGAAGTACGTCAACGAGCAGATTCCGTGTCCCGAAACCGAGAGCGCCATCGACCTCATGCGGGCCACGATCCTGCTGTTTGAGATTCGGGCAGCGCGGCGTCATGGTCGGGAACTCACAACGAGCAGGTTGCTGTGGCTGGAAGACGAGCCGACTTGTTCCAAGTGCGGGCACATCGGATGCGATGGGAGTTGCCATGACTGACTCGAAAGAGGTTATCGACTGGGACAAGGTTTATGCAGAGCGGCCAACGCCGGATCTAGCAACGGGAGACCTGATCCGGGTACCGGACTACAGCACCGATGTGTACCTCGTGGATGGTCTGCGTGCTCACGGGATGCTGGTGGACGCGACCCCCATTCAAGGCGGGCAGCAATTCTGTTTTCCGATCAACTCTGTGACCAAGTTCCAGCCGCAGGAGAGCGTGTCCACCCCGCTCCTTCGGCACAGTCCCCCGGACCCGATGGGAGCGAAGCCTCCAGTCGGTACCTTGCCCAAGCCCGATGTCGGGTCCGGGGTTCCACCTTTGGAGAGGAGAGACATGGGCAGAGACCTGACCTCGGGAGATGTGGCGAGGATTTTCCACGTCGCGCCCGGCACGGTGGACCGATGGGCAGACGCGGGCAAGATCCCCTACACCCGCACCGAAGGCCGGCACCGGAGATTCTCGGAGATAGCCGTGCGAGAGGCCCTCAACCGCCTCGCCACTCAGGACCGCTCGGGGGTGAAGGTATGAACTCTGCACTGGGGTGGGGAGATACGGTCAAGGTGCTGGCGGTGTCTCGGCGAGTGCTTCGGGAGGAGAACAAGAGCGGAGACGGACGGGGAGAGTTGCTCTACCGGGAACGCGCCGAGGAAGTGTCTGCCGAGATCGCCGCTACTGGGGATTGGCCTGAGCCCGATGGCAAGTCCCACGTCCGCGTCTGCCGAGAGACTCTGGCATCGCCAGCGTTCGGCATCGTCGTGGGCAAGACGAAGCGGGTTGAAGGCTACCGAGTGCCGGGGTCCTACGACTGGGGCACGAACAGTGCCGACGCTGATCCCCCCACCTTCGTCGGCAACAACATCGTTCCTGTCTACGAGGTGGCGCTGTCGGTTGCGATGCACCGCAAGGCCCGTGTGGTTCTCGTGCAGCCCGACGATTTGGAAGTCCAGTGAGCCCCCAAGACGCAGCGATTGTCTGCCTCAGCGCAGCGCAGCTTGAGGGGCTTGCTTGTGCGAGATGCCATCGGCTAGCGAGCGAGGCCCCGATGGTGCCGCTCCGGGATGTGGCGGGGATGGAGTTCCTCGCTGCCCACACGACGCTTTTTGTCTGCGCCACGGACTGCCGGAAGCCATACCCGGTAGGTGGTGCGCGGTGAAGCAAGCGACCGGCAACCTCTGGACCTTCCCCGCCGATGCCCGGTGCATCACGACCAATGGCGCGACGAGACAAGATGGGCAGGCCGTCATGGGTCGCGGCGTGGCGGCACAGGCAAAAGAGCGTTGGCCGATGCTCCCAGCGGTCCTCGGTGTGCATCTCCGTCAGCACGGCAACCATGTGCAATTGCTCATGAGTCCAGAGACGATACAACCTCCCTTCGATGATATGGCCCACATCTTGGCGTTCCCGGTAAAGCACCACTGGCGGCAGCCCGCAGACCTCGATCTCATCAAGCGCTCTTGCGGGGAACTCATGGAACTCGCGGATCGGATCGGACTGCGGAGCATCGCCCTTCCACGGCCGGGATGCGGGAACGGCCGTCTCGACTGGGCTGAGGTTGGGCCAGCCATTGCCCCACTGCTGGACGACCGGGTAACCATCGTCTATTCAGATGTGGAGGCACGGCGATGATCTGGGGTGATCTGACTCCTCCCCAGCAACGGGCGATGGCGGTCCTGAAGGATGGACCGGCTGAGACTTCCAACGAGACGCTCACGGCCCCGCGGACTGTCGTGGGAACCGTCGCGGAGCGCCTGATCCGGCATGGACTCGTGCGGGTCACGGAGTCCTACCGAAGTTGGCGAGTGGTGGAGTTGACCGAGAAAGGGCGTCGGCTGGCTGAGACGGGAGACTCTTCGTGAGCGCTCAGCCCGACTACGGCAACGAGCCCATCGACCTCTCGCCGATGCGGGATGCCCTCCGTCGAATCCTGACTGATCGTCGGGACCGCCTGCGAATCCCCGCCATTGCCCAAGCGTTCGCCTCCGCGGCTAACTCCCACGGTGCCCGCTACGACGCCCTCAAGGCCGAACGGGTCATGAACGACGTGGCCGCTACCAACTGGACCCTCCTCTCCCTCCCCCGGTGGCTGGCTGAATCTCTCGCCATCGCACTCGACCTTGACATATCCGCTCTCCGTCCCGAAGGCAGCCCCACGCCTCTTCGGGCTGTTCCCTACTCAGAAAGGAAGCCATGCCCTCCGACCTTCCCCCCATCCGAATCCCGATCATTTGCGACGCCTGCTGGGAAGGGGACTGCCAGGACTGCAACGGCCACGGCTGCGAATGTCAGCACGACCTCGCACTACCGGACGAAGACGGGCCCGCAGGGGAACCATGACGCAGCCCCGTCGGCGGGAGACACGGGCGCGACAGCCCCATCAGTTGCCACGCCTCCCGCCTCCCCTGCCGACGAGGACTGGCGCATCGCCCATCGCTGCGGGGTGGATCAGGATGCGATCTTCTTCCCCAGCAAGGGCGCGTCACTCAGCGAGGCCAAAGCGATCTGCGTCCGCTGCCCCATCCGGGCTCAGTGCCTCCGGGAAGGGCTGCGGGTACCGGAGACCAAGGGGGTCTGGGGTGGGACGAACGACCGCCAACGTCGCAAGCTCAAGGCCCACCAGGATCTCTCGGACGCCGAACTCCTAGCCCTCGCGGACCGCACCAGCACCACTCCCGAACGATCCCGCAGTCCCAAGCCAGCCAAGCCCTCTCTGGTGGCCCCCGAAGGAATGAAGCGGTGCAAAGACCCGACCTGCCGAGCCCTCCTGCCCCTGGAGGAGTTCCGCCGCAACGTCTACGCCCGGGACGGGAGGGACATCTACTGCAAGCCCTGCGCCCGTCGGAAGGATCTGGAACGCAAGGCTGCCCAGTCCCCGGCGATGCGGGAGGCTGCCAGGAAGCGCAACAGCGAGGCCGAGAAGGCCCGCTATCGAGCAAGGAAGGCGTCATGAGCGAGCAGAGCAAGATTCACTGGACCGATGCGACCTGGAACCCCACTACGGGATGCGACCGCACAGCTTTTCCCGGATGCGATCACTGCTACGCGCTGGACCTCGCTGCCAGCCTCAAGCGCCGCGGCAACCGACGGTATCAGGTAGACGGGGATCCTCGAACCAGCGGCCCGGGATTCGGCCTCACCCTGCACCGCGATGTGCTGGACAAGCCGCGGCACTGGCGGGATCCCAAGATGGTGTTCGTGAACTCCATGAGCGACCTCGGGCACCCCGGTATCCCCGACGATTTCCTGTTCGCCCTCTTCGACGTGATGGCCGAGACTTCCCGCCACACCTACCAGATCCTTACGAAGCGCCCCCACCGCCTCCGGGCTTTCTTGGAGGGCTACTACTGCCACCCGTCGGCTTTTGGCGATCCCCTGCCCAACGTGTGGATCGGCACGAGCGTGGCTGTACAGAACGACGCGGACCGACTCGTCCCTGAGCTTCTCCGTATCCCAGCAGCGGTGCCCTTCATCTCCGCTGAGCCGCTTCTCGGACCGATCACGCTCAGATCTGAGTGGCTCCGGGATCTGTCGTGGCTCATTGCTGGCGGAGAGAGTGGAACAGAGCACCGTCTGATGGATCTGGACTGGGCGCGCAGCCTCCGAGACCAGTGCGTCGGGGCTGGGGTGGCGTTCTTCTACAAGCAGGGGAGTGCCTTCCGTCCCGGCCAGAACCGTGAACTCGACGGCAGGCTGTGGGAGGAGTACCCCGTCCCGTCGAAACCGCAGGAAACGCTCCTGTGACCCCCCTCGTGCTCGGGATTGATCCGGGTTCGAAATTCTGCGGCCTCTGTCTGGTCCGGGGCCGGGACCTCGTGGGATGGAGACTAGTGGAACGGGCTGAGGGGCAGACCGTCAAAGGCTGGGTGGAACAGTGCTGGGAAGTAATGCTCGGGCTATTAGACGGTGTTCTGCTCAGGCCAGCGCTGGACCCGGGCAATCTGACCGTCGCCATAGAGGCCGTGGTGAAGCCCCAATCCCACATCGATGGCAAGCTCCGGCTGAACTCTCCTGAGGGCCTGATCGGAACCGCAGCGGTGTTGGGCGGCATGATTGTTTGGGCAGCCTCGGAAGGTTTCCCCTGCGTCCTGGTTCGCCCGAGCGGGAATGGCTCAGGCCCTCGAGCGGGGTATCCCTCGGAACTCTGGGGAGCCCGGGAAGGCCCAGCGGGCACGGGCAAGCTTCAGCACGTCCGAGCCGCGTGGGATACGGCGCTGGCGGGCAGGACCATGCTGGCTCAGGTGCCGCGATGAGCGCCCATGTTATCCGCGCCGATGCCCGACGGATCCCGCTGGCAGATGAGTCAATAGACCTGATGGTAACGTCTCCACCATATTGGGGATTAAGGTCGTACCGCGACAACGGGGGCCACTACACCGGGCAGGTAGGGAGCGAGCCCCATCCTCAACTCTGGCTTGAGGCCATGTGGGGGATCATGGCTGAGTGCTGGCGCGTCTTGAAGCCCGAGGGGTCCGTGTGGTTCAACCTCGGAGACAAGCGTACGGGAAGCGGGGGGCACAACAACGCCGGGATCTGTGGAGGCCCGTCGAAACTCAAGAGTCCCGGCCGCGGCGATAGCGTGCAGAGCGTTCACGCGGCCGGGACTCTTGCCACCCGTCGCAACGCCCCGGATCGGTACGAGCAAGCCGCATTCGGTCGGGCGAAGTCCAAGATGCTCCTGCCCCATCGCTTCGCCATCGGGTGTGAAGACGGCCTAGCCGACCCGGAGGGCATCGGCTGGATAGTCCGACAGGACGAGGTAATCGCCAAGCTCAATGGCTTGCCTGAATCGGTCGATGACCGTACTAGGGACAGCCATGAGTACTTCTTCCACCTGACCAAGCAAGGGGACTACTACAGCGCTGTGGATGAGATCCGGGAAGCGCAAACCGGAAACCCGCCTAGCTATTACGGAGACGTTAAGGCTGTCGCCAAAGAACGCACGGATGGGATCTCGCGCAGTCAGACCTACATTGCTCAAGGTACTCGTGAGTACAACCCACTGGGCAAGCTTCCCGGCTCCGTTTGGTCTGTGGCTTCCGAACCTCTGGCCCTCCCGGAATACTTCGTGGAGACCGGGCTAGGCGGGGAGTGGCAGGAGGTCTACAAGGGCACGCCCAAGCGACCAGGTAAGAGCGACGGGGGACTGTTCGAGGCCGTAGAGGCGCTGGAACCTATCTACCCCGGATTGGTGGCGCTCTGGCGATTGGCCGAGCAACGGATGCTACGGGGCCTGCTGGACCCGATGACGCTGCTGCACGTAGACCACTTCGCCAGTTTTGTCGGAGGTACCGAGTTGGTCCGCCGGATCCTGCTGGGCTGGAGCCCCCATGCGATCTGCACGGTCTGCGGCGAGGGCCGGCGCCCGGTGGTGGCCCGTAGCCCAATGGAGGTGAGGCCATCTGCCCGGAGGCTTGAGCCTCAAGCCTCCGGGAACGCAAGTCGCACAGCAACAGGTGGGACGATGACGAAGGCACCGGAGGCCACCATCCTCGGCTACGCCTGTCGCTGTTGCCCCTTCACGGACCACAAGGGCAACGGGAAGAGTCCGATCCCTAGCGGGACCCACCACGAGGGGCGTCACAAGCAGCCGACATGGAGTCAGTTTGCTGACGCCCCTCGTGGTGGGCGAGTAGGCCCGTGGCGTGAGTACCACCTAGAGGGCTGGACCCCGCCCCCATCGCGCCCGGCCTTGATCCTTGACCCCTTCGTCGGCTCTGGAACGACTCTTCTCGTGGCAGAGGCTCTGGGCCGGGACTCCGTGGGGCTGGACCTGAGCTTTGATTATGCGCGCTTAGCTAAATGGCGAGCCTCTCAACGCAGTGAGAAGGTCGTCAGTAGGACGTGGCAGGAGAGACAGGGTGTGCTAGGTGTCTGATGACGTGGCTCGCCTTGAGCCGTGGCGCGAGGAAGGAGACGACGACGCCCTAGCCCTGGCGGTGAAGCACGCTGGGGAGGCTCTCGCAGAACGCATGGGCTGGCACCCGACCCGAGCGGACTACACAATGGCCCGCGTGGTCATCCTGTCAGCCCGGGAGTGGTTGGAGGCCCCGCTGAAGAAAGAGGTGCAACGGCTGACGATCCACCGCGAGGCTGTGGTGAAGATGCTCCGCATGGTTTGCGAGGAGTTCGGGGACAACGACTGGCCGGATAACCTCCACCAAGCCGATGTGATCGAGAAGCATCTGATCCGTCCTATCCGTCAGGACTTGCAAGCCCAAGAGGCTGAAATCGCCGCACTAGGCGAACAGGTCGCGGCGCTCCGGGAAGAACTCGCCAAGAACGCAGCCCGCCATTGGACCGAAGCGGTAGAGGCCGAATACCTCCGTCTCGCCGCCAGAGTGGCACTGGACGTGGCCCTCGGATCAAAGAGCTGGAGCCTCGGCATGTTGGGCCAGGAAGAGGTAGAGGGCCTGCGCCGGCTGGCAGAGATGCTCGGAGTGGACCCGGACGAGGCCGACCCGCTGAGATCCGACGACGGGTGGAAGGTCCTACAGAAGCGAGCCGAGGAAGCGGAGGCGCGGGTAGCGACTTTGGAGGCCGAGAACCGGGCACTCACAGCCAGCCTTCGGGCCTCAAACGCCACCACGAGGGCAGCACAAGGGAGAGCAGAGAAGGCAGAGAGATTGTTCAGGGAGCGGAACCAACCAAGGGAGGCGAAGTGACAGAGGATGAGCGAGCAGAGGCCGTGATCCGGGCCGGCGTGCCGGTTCCGGCAAAGAAGTGGGAGTGCATCGGGTGCCACGGCAGCGAGATCCTCGCAGACCACGAGCGTCCGGCAGGGATTCACGGCACAGTCGTGATCGTGGACGAGCAGGGACGGGCAGGCAAGCCGGTGGACGTGTGGGCGCACCCCAAGCCGCGCTGCATCGGCGGTATCCTGCGGGTGCTGGCAGGCGAGGNCCCCGAGACCCCGGAGTCCGACAGCGAGGGCGAGACGGTCAGTGTCTCCACCCTGCGGGCCCGGCGGGGCAAGCCCAAGGGCGAGGACGACACGGCAGAGGAGCGCCGTGAGGAGGCTGCCTCAGCGATGGCAGCGGGCCTGGACGCGTGAGCACTGAGTCGGAAGCCTTTGAGGGTTTCGCGATATTGGAATTGATGGGTCATCGTCGGCTGGCGGGGTGGGTATCGGAGCAGACCATCGCGGGCGCAGCCTTCATCCGACTCGATATTCCTGCGGATGGTGACGACGCTGGGGCAACATACGACCCGGATCAGGACTCCTACGTCGCCACACAGTTCTACTCGCCGCAGGCCCTCTACTGCCTCACCCCGACGACGAAGGACGTGGCTCTCGCCGTCGCCAAGTTCAACAAGCCTGCCCCGGTGCAACGCTGGGAGTTGCCAGCAGCGCAGGAGACTCCGGGGGCTGAGTACGCCGATTTCGATGGGTAGACTCTAGCCCGCTACGAAGAGGGCGCAGCAGGGAGCCTTGGCCGAAGGGCCGGGGCTCCTTCGCTTTCTAGGACTCCTCGCCAGTCTCGTAGACCAGCATCCAGCCGTTTGAGGGCAGGGTACGGACGAAGACCTCCACGGGCCTCTTCCCGGTGGTGAATTTCACCGACTGGACCAGCACCACCGGCACGCCCCCCGCGATGCCCAACTCCTGAGCCTCGTCTGGCGTGGGCATGCGGGCCGTGATCTCATCCCGTCGGGAGCGTCCGGGATAACCAAGTTCTGCCATGACCTGGTCCGTTCCCCGCTTCACATCCTCGGGGCTCTCGATCTCCGTCCCCTCCACCAACTCGGCCGGGATCCACGAGTCCGCCGTGGCGGGTGGGCGTCCCTCCACGGTCTGGAGTCTGTGCCTCAGCACGACCGGATCCCCGGGGCTCAATCCCAGCCTATCCGCGATGTCCTGCGGTGCCCCCCGGCGCTCAACCGTGATGCGCTGCGAGCCTGTCAGTCCAAGGGGAGCGAGTTCGGCAGCAAACCCGTCCTGGTCCGCTCCCTGTCGTCGTACCTCAACCGAGTGGGCGATGCTGGGCCGGTAGCGGATCGGAGCGGTAGTGGGGTCGGCTACAAACGTCCCCTTGCCGTGGCCCGTCACCACCAATCCCTCATTGCGAAGCTCCTGCACCGCTAGCCTGACCGTCATGCGCGAGACCCCGTGGCGCTTCTGTAATTCTGCCTCGCTCGGGATCTGGTCCCCGGCCCCCAGCGTCCCCGACACGATCTGCTCTCGTAGCTCGTCTGCGATCTGCCTGTAGAGCGGAGCCTCTGCCGCCCGTTCGATCATCGCCCCTTCCCTCCCGGTTGCTTGCAAACTCGTCATAGGTCGTACTAAGATTCGGTAGGTCGTGTACAGTCTAGTGCTAACAAGCCAAGATAGGAAGTTTCGGATGGCGAAGGTTCTCGGAAGGACATGGGTCAGTCGCGAGGAGTGGGCCGCGCAGCGTCAAGCGGCTTGGCAGGCTCAGCGCCAGAACATGGCGACGTACCTATCCAGCAAGGAGTGGCGGGACAAGCGGGACCGGGCTTTCGTTATCTGGCGGGTGCTCGGCTGGACACTGACCGGTGGCCTGTTACTGGTCCGTCTCCGGTTCCCCACCGACCTCTACGGGAACGCCCGGGTGCTGTTGGCGTGGCCCGTCCAACTTCTCGCCGCGTTTGGATTCGGGTACGCCCTGACACTCCGAAGCGTCTCTGCCCTCACGCACCACCGGATGCACAGGGTGGGCCACCACATCGGCTACGCACATCTGGACACCGAAAACGAGGTTTACACCGAGCGCTGGTATGAAATCGTGCCCGTCACCGAGACTGTGAACCGCACGGAGAGTCTCTTGCGCGGCGACAAGACTGCTCGCCAAGTCAAGAAGCCAAAGGGGCTCAGTCGCCTCTTGTTCTGGCGCTATTTCCACCGGAGTCGGCGCTACCTCACCCGTACCCTGATCGCCGTGGCGCTCTGTCGGTTCTGGTGGGTGGGGGTGGTATTCGGGCTCGCGTGGTGGCACTGGGGACTGGCGAACACGCTGGGGTGGTTGGCAATGGTCGGACACAGGATCTGAAAGGGGAGGGGAAGATGCACGCTCAGGTAGTGCATGTGGTGGCAGGGATATGTGATGGCTGCAACGCCATCGACTGGTTCAAGGCGCTACTCAGTAGCATCGGGAGTCTCATGGCCCTCGGTATCGCCGTGGGGGGAGGACTCTTCCTCCTGCTGGTGCTGCTGTTCCGGCGCACGTTCAAGGCGGTCGTGCTGGCCCTGCTGGTCTGCGGGGTGGCGTTCTGGGCCATCCTCGGAGGCGGGATCGGGACCGTCGGGGACATGGTGGGGAAGCTCATGCCGAACTCGGGCGTCACGTCGCAGATCATCAAGCCCGCTCCCACGACTTCCCCCACGCCGTGATGGAGAGCGAGAAGCGGTACGTCAGGTGTGTGCCGTTCACCCGGACGAAGCGCCTCCCGTCCACCATCGGGGACGTGTACGGCTACACGAAATGGCCCCTTCCCATGACCACGTTCCAGTTCTCCACGTTCGTCCTCGTGGTCGTCGGAGGGCTACTGTTCTGGCACCTGTGGGCGCATTTCGGCAAGCTGGACTACCTGATCTACGTCGGGGCTGTGCTGGGAAGCAAGTACGCCACCCGTCAGGTGCGGATCGAGGGGCGCGCACCGTGGGGGGCAGCCCTCGGCCTCGTGGGTTCCCTGACCAGTCGGGCACGGGTGAACGGGCTGGCCTACAACCCCACGACCGTGACCCGCTACAAGGCGCATCGGATGCTTCTGATTCCGGATGAGCACTGGCGCTACTACATCCTCGCCATCGAACAGGCCAAGCACTCCCGTGGCTTGCGGAGCATCCACCTTCACCGCAAATGGTGGGTCAGGAGGCCAGCATGAGGCCCCTTCGCCAGTATGTCCCGCAGCACAAGTCGGCGGGAGCCATCCCGGCTCGCTGCGCGGTGGGGAACCTCGTGTGGACGCACTCGGGAGCCGTGTGGGGAGTGTGGAGAGTCCAGCCCGTGCCCTACAAGTACCTGAGCCACGCGGGCAAGCTGGAGTTCCACGAGAACGTCCGACAGGCCATCTTGGCCTTGCCGGTGGAGGCAATGATCCTGTCGGTCTGTCCTCCGCTGAACCGGGTTGAGGCGGCGGTGTCGATCCTCAAGGGAGCGGAGCACCGGGAGTCCTGGCAGGCCGAGGCGCAGGAAGCCCTACAGACCCTTGAGGCGTGGGACCCGTTTGAGCGGTGGTTCTACGTCGCCGGCCGTCTCGGATCTCACGAGGGTTGGTGGGGGGAGATCCGAGAACAGTCGGCCAGCGTGTTCCGCCGTCCCTTTACCCGCCCGACCGAGCGGGACATGCGCCGTCGGTTCCAGGCCGCGGCGAAGGTCGAAACGGAACTTCGCAGGTGCCTCACGATCTCCCGTCCGGGCCCGAACGAGGTGCGCTGGCTCTACGCCCGTGCTCTCCGGAGAGGACTGCGGGATGTCGAGCCCCCCGAGGCTGCCCGGAGGGAGATTCAAGCTCCCGGCTTCGAGGCCATCGGGGAAGTCCAGACCATCGAGGGAGGCGACGGAAAGGATCACCGCGGACTCCTCCGCCCCTACCTCAAGGTGGTGGAACCTTCCGCAGATGGGGAGTCCGTCGGTTACCAGTGCCATCTGGCCCTAGCCGATATGCCCGAGGGAATGTTTCCCCACGACTACGAGATCCTGTTCGCCCTTGAGACCTTCGGTTGCCCGGTGGACTGGTCGATCAAGATGCGCCGGGTCTCCAACGCCGAGACCATCCGGCAGCTCAACAAGAAGGCCAAGAGCCTCGTGGCCGAGTTCGGAGGGGAGGGGCAGGCGAGGGAGATCGAGCGCACGGGCCAGATCCCCGCAGGGCTTGAGGATGCGTGGGAGACCTTCGTGGCCTACCGGGAAGATGTGCGGACCTCCAAGTCCGAGGGGAACGTCTCGGCCACCATCTCCCTGTGTGTGTGGGGTCCGGACAGGCTCACCGCCGAGACGAGGGCGGATGCGGTGGCGGAAGCCCTCTCGCCCCTTGAGTGGGGCCTACGTCGCCCGCTGGGGGGCCAATCAGGATTGCTTGAGGCCGGGATGCTCGGGGGCCGTACATCGGTCGTGGGGCTGAACTACGAGCAGACCCTCCTCCCCAAGCACCTCGCTGCCCTCGCCCCATTCGCCGGTTCGGACATTGGGGATTCCTCCGGTTTCCTCTTGGGTGCCCGGATGGATTGTGCCACGAACCGGCCGGTGTACTGGGACCCCGAAGCACCTCTAGACGCCGAGCAGTCCGGTTCGGTGCTGATAGTCGGGACCTCCGGCGTGGGCAAGTCTATGACCATGAAGATCGCCTCTCACGCCATCATCGCCCGGGGAGGCAGACTTGCCGTGGTGGACCGTACCCCTTCGGCCGAGTGGGTTCGGGCTGCGAAGGGGATTCAGCGGGAGACGGGCTGTTCCCTCAGCGTTATCTCCACCTCGGACCTGCGGGCCGCATCCTTCGACCCCTTCCGCATCTTCTCCGACATCCGGGATCGCAAGACGTGTGCAGTCGGGTTCTCCCAGCTTGTGGCTCAGGTGTCCAACTCGGACCTTGAGGGGATCTCGATTGCGGAGGCGGTGGAGGAGATCGCTACCCGAGACGGAGCCTCTCTCCCGATGATGCTGGCCGAGCTCCAGCGCATGGGGGACGAGGGACGCAAGGGTGCGGAGGAAGCGGCTCGCAAGGTGGCGGCATTCGCCCGCTCAGCCTTCGGCCCCTTGGCCTTCGACCTCTCCATTCCCCCCGCCGACCTGAGCGCCGATCTGGTCGTGTTCCATGTCCCCGATCTGTCTCTTCCCGACCGGGCCACGATGGAGAACGAGTTCCGCTCCCGCCAGATGCTCACGGAACAGGTAGCAGCTCTCGGGGTGTTCTACCTCATCGCCGCAGCCGGCCGGGCCTTCACCCTTGCAGAACCAACTCGCCTGTCGGCGTTTGAGGTTGATGAGGCGTGGGCCGTGACGATCAGCCCGCAGGGAAACGCCCTCCTCGAGAGCGTGAGCCGGGGTGGGAGGAAGGAGCGCCGGATCCTCATTGCGGCCTCCCAGGATCCGAACGACATCACGGACCCTCGGCTCCTTTCCCTCTGCCCCACCCGCCTCATCTTCGGCCAGGGCCAGGGGGCGGGAGACGCCGCGGCCCGACTGCTCGGGCTGGAACCCTCGGCTGCCCTCCGGGACAAGCTTGAGAGGGGCATGGTCCGGCGTGACGATCCCGAAGCGCCTCCCGAACCTGCCCGCTGCCTCATGCTGGACTTTCAGGGTCGGGTAGGAGAGGTGGTCATCCGTCCCCCGTCACCCCGTCTTGCCAGCGCCTTCGAGACCAACCCCAAGCGGGTGGCGGCTTGGGACAAGTCGATTCCGGTGGGTGCTGATGGCAATGGGCATGTCCACGTTCTCCCGACCGCCCTTGCGAACTTCGAGGTGGCACGGTGAGGCGTCTTCGGTGGGGAGTGGCCCTGGGGATCGTGCTGGCGTGCGTACCGGCGATTGCGTGGGCGCAAGCCGTCCCCACACCGACAGACACGGTAACCACCCCCACGGCAACCTCCATTCCCGGGAATGTACCGCAGATTCCAGCCAAGAAGGTCTGCGCCGGTTCGGTCCAGCCCCCTATCACGGGGGGCTACGTCGTCCCCGACCCAACGAGCCCCAAGGGCTTCAAGGTGGAGAACGAGATGGAAGCCTGCCACCTGTTCCAGGGGGGCAACGCGGCTCAGGCGAAGTCGTTCATGGACTCCATGCTCCCGGACGATACCGGTTCCAAGTTCCCGATGAGTGCCTACGACATCGGGTTCTCAGCCTCCCCCACAGATCCCGTGGGGACCGTCTTCGGTGTAGTCACCAACGCGCTGTTCACCGCCGCCGTGTGGGTGGTGACGGGTGGGTTGTGGCTCATCACATGGGCGATGCAATTCCCCTTCACCTCTATCGGGGCCAAGGTGGCGAATGAGGTGTCGGGCCTGCTCTCCACCCGCATCATCGGCCCTTTGGGGCTCGGGTGGTTCGCGCTTCTGGTCTGTGGATTCGTAGCGGTCTTGCACTTCTTCCGGGGCCGGGCGGGCAAAGCACTCACGGAAGTGGCTACCTCGCTGGTGGCTCTCATGATTGCCAGCTTCATCATCGGGAACCCCGGAGCGATCCTCCGTGGGGCCTTCCATGTAGAGAGCATGGTCACTTCCATGTTCCTGAGTTTGGGGGCGAACACTCAGCAGTCGCCCTCAACCAACCCGACGCTCGCTCCGCTCAAGCAAGCCGTGGTGCAGACGACAGTGGCGAAGCCCTACGACCTCATCAACTGGGGCGCGATCCTGACCGGGCGGTGTGCTGCGATCCGGGATGAGGCCCTCTCGCTCGGGCCGTGGGGCGATGCTGCCGCACCGAGGGACACGATGAAGCAAGCCCCGGAGTGCGCTGCCGCCGCATCCTTCAACGAGACCGGGAGCGTCAACCGGGCGGCGGCGGCCTTCGTGGATCTTCTCAATGCCGTCGTGTCCACTGGCCTGCTGGCTCTGGTGGCTCTGGTCAGTCTCCTGGCCCAACTGGGGGCTACCGGGTTGCTGGCTATCGCGGTAGGGGCGGCTATCGCGGCGATCTTCCCCGGAGCGATCCGCTCGGCCGCGTGGCGCTGGCTGGAGGCCGCGGCGAGAGTGCAAATCGTGATGGTGGTTGCGGCCTTCGTCCTGTCGTTCTGGGCAATCCTCGTGACGGCCGTCCTGGATCAGATGGCAGGGTCTCCACTCCTGATCGACTTCATGGTGATGACCTGCATGACCGTGCTGTCGATCATCCTGTTCCTCGGGGCTATCCGTCGGGCTCCCCACATCGCTCGGAACATGACCAAGAGCTTCGAGGGCAAGCCTGGCTGGGTGGAGTCGAAGAAGTCCCATCCCGGAGCCTTCGGGCTTGGTCTTGGAGTGATGGGGCTCGGCGAGGCTGCGGAGTTCCAGCGCAAGCTTCACACCCTCATGCCGAACCGCAAGGTGGTCAAGGCCATCAAGGGCTTGGGCAATGGCAAGAACGGAGTCGGGCCGGGTGCTGGTGAGGAAGAATTCGACCCCACTGCGGTGCCTTTTCCGCAAGGGCCGGGTGCCCTCTCAACGACTGTCTATCAGCCCTACGGCGACGGTCGGTGGAGGCCGGATGCGGAGCATGTCAAGGCCGAGCGAGTGCCGGGAAGGACGGACAACTGGACCACCCCGGACGTGATGAACGAGGCTCAGGACCGCCTAGCCAATCCCCTCCGTCGGCCCACCATCACGCTGCCCGTGAGCAACCCCCGGAAGATCCAAGCGGCACTGCCTCCCGGTGGGTCTCAGACCCCTCCGGTCCCTGCTTCCCGCAAGATCGTCTGCGGAGGTTGCGGAGCGGCAGTGTTCTCCACTCCGGGCGCATCCTGTCCCCTCTGCGGGCACCGGAACTGAGGCCGGAATGCACCTTGTTCCCCGCTCGAACTGGACCCGGATCCTGCTACTCGCAGGCGGGGGAAGTACAGCCCTTTTCCTCGGCTTTCTCGGTCTCGTTCTGCTCGCCGTGCTGGGCATGCTGGGGGCCTCCGGGGCGTCCGGAACGACCAATCCCTATGGCCCCTACAGTGCCTCTCCAGTCGTCGCCAAGAGCGGTGGAACTACTGCCGGACAGAGCGAGTTCGCAGGCGCCCTCGTGGCGTGCAGCGGACTGGATCCGAACGTCGCGCTTGCATGGACTGCAGCGGAGGGGGGAGGACACGACGGACAGCCCCCGAACAACTTCCTGTTCCTCACCGCCGTCACGGGAGGGTTCCGCTCCTTCGCCTCGCCTGAGGAAGCGGCTCAGGCGGTCTGCCTAACTCTTGGAGCTAGCCAGTACAGAGGAATTGTCGCCAGTGTGGGCCAAGCCCCGACCCTCCAACTGATCGCCATAGCGCAGAGCCCGTGGGACGGAGGGTACGTAGCGTGGGGCGACCCGTCAGGCCACTACGGGGGAGATGGCCGGAACCTCGTCAACACCTACTATCGCCTGATCGGCAACACCGCCTGCCTCAGTCGGGGTGAGCCATGCTGATACCACCAAGATCAGGAGGTATCGGATGAGGCCAACGGTGTACGTCCCCGGCCGCTGGGTGTGGGGAGCGGTCAAGGTGGTGGTGTGGTTCGTCGCGTTCTCGATCTTCTCGGCCCACAAGGGCAATGGTGCGGCGGTGTTCCTTGTCGTGACGGCCGTGTACTTCGTCCTGAAGCACTGGACTCGCCACCGCCCTCCCGTTGTGGAGCCGACTCCCGAACCGCCGACGATCTCGGAGGAAGACGCGCTCCGTCTCCTGCGGGCGCTGCACTACATCCGCTCCCTAGAGCCTGGTGAGGAGCAGGAGAATCGCGAGCCTCCGGAGCAGATCCAAGCGAGGCGGCTCCCGTGATGACAAATCATTTTGTCGATAAGTCTCCACAGACTCACTAAGAGGAAGGATGGTTCCGTTTGGCAACGGAGGAGATCCCGCAGATGGACGGGCAGACGGTTGAAATGCCCCAGGATGTCTGCTCCCCTCTCTCCCCTCCCCGGCTCACGCCGGCTGGGGTCGTTGGCTCGCACTCCCCCACGTCCGTTGCGGAACGACACACCGTAGAACTCGCTCCCTCCAGATCCTTCGACCCTCCTCCCGAAGAGGCTCTCCGCCACGCCATAGCGTTGGCTACCACCAAGCGCAAGCGCCATACCCGAGAGCACTTCACCATCCGCTACCGCGCCCACGAAGGTCGTCTCCTCTACCTGCTCGAGGCCGAACCCGATTTGCTCACGCTCCTTCTCCACCGTCTGCCAGAGAACATCACGGTCCGGGAACCTCCTCCCTCTCCCCCTTTGGCGCTCCTGTCCTCCGCGACCTACAGCCTTGTGCTGCCGCGTGTTCCCCGCGCGGTCCCGACCGACCCCGACCCCCTGGGGGACTTCGCCCGCGTGCTCTCCACTGTCGCACCAGACGAGTACGGAGAGATCGTGCTGGACCTCGCTCCCGCGGCCAAACCGGAGCCCGCGAAGCTGCCTTGGCACCACCGCGTTCGCGTGCCTAAACTGGACCTGCCCGCAGCCGCTTCCGCGGCCCTGCGACACCTCAACACCGACCCGCTGGCGCGGCCCGTTCCGTCCCCGGTTCTGAGCGTTCCCGCTCCCGCGGTTGTCCCTTCTCCCCCTCCTGCCGGCGAGGTTTGGTTCCGGATTGCGGTCTCGGCTCACGCCTTCGCGGACCAACCCCAGCGTGCCCGCGAGCTTGCGCGGAGCCTCCTGTCCCCCTTCCACGCGTGGGAGCCTAGTGGCTCCCTCCGCGCTCTCTACCGCGGGCCATCTGCCCCAGAGAATCTTGGCGGTTCCCGACCCCGCGGGCATCTCTCCCGCGTGGTTCAGGAGGCCGCTATCCGCGGGCTTCTCCTGCCCCCCACAGCGCGCTGTGCTGCCACCAACGTACGCCGTACCGCCGCGTCTGCCGCGGTACCGGACGGACTGGTTCCGCTTGGCCCCGGGGTGTTCCCCATCGGGACCCCTCTTGGGTACTCGGAGCCCCGCGGTATCCCTTCCCGCGACATGCTCTTCGCCATGTCACTTGGGCGCAGCGGGTTCGGGAAGTCCTCTCAGGCGATGACCGAGTTCTGCGCCCTCACGCTCCCGCGCGACGAGGCCCCCGACACCTACGACGGCGGGGTGTTCATCGATCCCCACCGGGACGCGATCCAGGCCCTCGGGGGCTACTACTGGCGCTGTCCCGAACGGGTGCTGCGTATCGACCTCGGACGGCCTTGGGAATCCTCCAGACTGCCCGTGTACAACCCCATCGACGCGTGGGGCTGTAGCGACGAAGAAGCCGAGCGACGTGTCTCCGCAGTCGTCTCGGGGTTCCTTGCCGCAACCGGCTGGAATGCCCAGCGGGCCACCCGGGCGCTCCCGCTCATCACCGAGTCCACTCGACTTCTTGTGGCGGTCGCTCGAGGGCTTCCGGATCGTTCTGTCGTGCCGTCGCTGTTCTGCATCCCGCGGGTTCTGACGGACGACTCCTGGCGCGCCGACATACTGCACGACGATCGTATCGCCCCCGCCATGCGGTCCTGGTGGAGCAACGAGTTTCCTAGGCTGCCCAAGGATGCTCCCCTGGCCGTGACGCTTCTGATCTCCCGCCTGCGGGCCTCCACCCCCATCGCGGCCCTCCTGGGGGGTCGTTCGACGTTCTCCTGGCGGGAAGTCATGGACGGCCGACTTGTGGTGCTGTACGCCGGCCTGCTCTCGGGCGACGACAAGGACCGGCTCGCCACTTCCCTGATCCTGCGGGCCCCCATGCTGGCGGCCTACAGCCGCTCCGACGTGCCGGAGGAGGAACGGGACGCCCGTTGTCCCCTATCGTGGATCTATATCGACGAGACCCCGATGGTTGACGGACCTGACCTAGCGGCTTACTTCCAGCAGGTGCGGAAGTTCCGCGTGCGGGCCAAAATCATGGCCCAGTCGCCCTCCAAGCTCCGCAAGGACACCTGGGAAGCGGCCGTGACCAACAGCTCCCTGATCCAGTCCACCGCCGTGGACGGTGAGGGTGCTTCGATGGTAGCGAGACTCTGGCGGGGACCCGGGGCGGCCGACATGCCCGAGATAGAGCAGTTTCACCACCTTGTCTCCGCCACGATCCAGGGCAAGCGCTCCGAGGCATTCCTGGTCGAAGGGATGCAGCCCGGGGACCATTTCGACACCCGCCCGGAAGTGCTGGAGAACTGGATTCTCCGTGACCCCCGCTACCGCGATATCGAGGAGGCCGCAGCCGAGCTCGAAGACCTGGACGAGCGCCTCCGGGAAGCCTGGACCGGAGGGAAGCGCTCGGGCGGCACGGTGTCGGTGTCGTCGTGAAGCCCACTTGGCATGTGGAGACCGCCGATAACCTTCTCTTCCTCCCCACGCTGCCCGAGAACTTGGTCGACGCCGTAGTGACCGATCCGCCGTACGGACTCTCCAAGGAGCCTGACATCGTCAAGGTGTTGACGTGCTGGTTGGCTGGAGAGCCCTACAGGCACTCGGGCGGTGGCTTCATGGGCAAGGAGTGGGATGCGTTCGTTCCCGGCCCGGAGACATGGCGGGAGGTCTTCCGAGTCCTCAAGCCCGGAGGGCATCTCCTGTGCTTCGCCGGGACCCGCACGCATGATCTCATGGGGATTTCCCTGCGACTGGCCGGATTCGAGATCAGGGACGAAATCGTTGCTTGGCTCTACGGCAGCGGCTTCCCGAAGTCCTTGGATGTGAGCAAGGCGCTGGACAAGGCCGCGGGGGCTGAGCGCGACAAGGTGAGTGGTGGGCGGGGTCCAGCATCCACGGCCGCACGTTGCCAATTGAGCGTTGCCATGCTGGACCCCGCCCACCAGATAGACGGTGCTGAGCCAGTCACCGACGACGCCAAGTGTTGGGACGGGTGGGGAACCGCTCTCAAGCCCGCAGTGGAGCCCATCATCCTCGCCCGCAAGCCGCTCTCGGAGCGCAACATCGCGGCCAATGTCCTCCGCTGGGGCGTAGGCGGGATCAACGTGGATGGCTGCCGGGTGGGGACGGATGCCGGTTACTCCTACCCGAATGGACCAGGCGGGAATACATGGCGCAATGCCTTCAGTGCTGGTGGTCGGAGCCGAACGAGTGCCATCGCGACCACCAGCACTGAAGGCAGATGGCCTCCTAACGTCGTCATGGTCCACTCCCCTTCCTGTCGCCAGATCGGCGAGCGCAAGGTGCGAGGCGACAAGCGGCAGGGCGGGGGCACGCGCCCGGGGCATTTCTACGACATCGGTTCGGAGACAGGCACCGGGGGCCCGGTGAGTCGCTGCCACGGCGATGCTGACGGCCGGGAGACCGTGGGCGAGTGGGACTGTGCTGATGACTGTCCTGTAGCCGAGTTGGACCGCCAGACGGCTGACCTGCAAGGTACGGGGAACCGTCAGATAAGCGGACGCGGCGACGGCTATCGAGCTTCCAGCTATGAGGTGAGTTTTCAGCGGGCGGTCTACGCATCGGACTGCGATGGCGGAGGAGGTGCCTCCCGGTTCTTCCCCACCTTCAAGTATCAGGCCAAGGCCGACACCGCAGAGCGCAACATCGGCCTGCCCCCGGGTGAGCGCAACATGCACCCGACCTGCAAGCCCGTGGAACTCATGCAATGGCTCTGCCGCCTTGTGACTCCTCCTGGGGGACTCGTACTGGATCCGTTCACGGGTTCGGGTACTACCGGGATGGCAGCCTTGCGGGAGGGTTTCCGCTTCCTCGGAGTGGAGAAGGACCCCGAGCACGCCGCGGTGGCCCGCCTCCGCATAGAAGGCGACGCCCCGCTCCTGAACGCTCCACGAGAACCCTCACCGCGCCCAGCCGCGACAGAGACACCACAGACGACCCTAACCCTGTTCGATGGGGACTGACGAGCGGTGAGCGCCCTCCCCACCATCGACGGCTACGACGTGCTGGAGCTGCTGAACCAGCACCGCTACCTCACGCTCAGCCAAGTGAGGGCCTACCGGGGGGAGAACCGCTACCGACGGGGGAAGAGCGACGACCTGCTCAAGATCCTGCGGCGGGCCGGGTTAATCGAGAGCGCCTCCGTCGAGGCCCGGGGAGTGAACGTCTACTTCCTCTCGGAGAACGGGCTGAAGAAGGTCCCGCTGGCCCAGAGACGGGACTACATCCCCACGGCCAGCGTGGCAGGGGGAATGGACCATCGCCACACCTGGGCCTGCAACGAGGTGGGGATCGCGTTCCTCCAAGCGGCCCGGGAGCGGGGAGACGAGTGCTTGCCCTCGTGGCTCGAGCACGAGGTAAAGCTGCGCGACACCGGCACCCGGGGCTCTCTGGTCATAGCGGACGGCATCCTCTCCTACGTCAGCATCGGGGAGAGGGAGTCGGATTTCCACCACGCCATCGTGGAGGTGGATCGCACGACTGCCCCGATCCGGGTGGCCGCCAGGCTGCGAGCCTATGGGGAGATCCGGCGCAACCGCAAGTTGTGGGAGCGGGTGTTCCCCTCGTGGCCCACGATCCTGTTCGTCGTCTCGGCCGACTCCCAACCTCCGAAGGTGGGGCAGCGACACTGGGCAGGAGATAGGGAGCGCTCCCGAGCGAAGGCGGTCAGGCTGGCGAACTACGTGGGCAAGCTCGCTCCGTCCGTACCGGGCCTGAAGGATCTGGGGGTGCTGTTCGCCCCCCTCCCGAGCCTGATCGAGTCTGGTCCCCATGCTGCCATCTGGCGCCGGCCGGGCCACCCCGAATCCTTGGACTGGCTGGGGCATCCTGTCATGATGCTCGAAAGGGGAGGGGCAGCATGACCGTTAGGGTCCAGGGCAAGAGTGTGGAGATGCCGCTTGGGTCGGTCCTTCTCGGTGACTGCCTCACTCTGCTGGCAGAGTTTCCGCCGGAGTCAATTGACCTGGTGTATCTTGACCCGCCGTTCATGTCGGGTCGGGACTGGGGTGCCTTTGACGACCGGTGGGGGGGTGGCATCTCGGAATACCTCACCTTCATGCGAGAGCGCTTGGTCCAGCTTCACCACATCCTCAAGCCGGCGGGCTCCCTCTACCTGCATTGCGACGACAGCGCTGCTGCCTACCTGGGGATTGTGCTCGATGACATCTTCGGCATCCCGACAGGCGATGACGAATCGTGGTCAGGGTTCCAGAACGCCATCGCCTGGAAACGTACGAGCGCCCACTCCTCAGCGAACCAGCGAGGCTACGGGAAGGTCACGGACACGATCCTGTTCTATGCCAAGGGCCCGACGCACACCTGGCACGCGCCCATGACCAGGGCCGGCTCGCCAGCGACGGACCGCAGCGACGACGGGTGGACAGTCCTGTTCGGCCACGAGATGGTGCCCCTGGGCGACGTGTGGACCGACATCGGGGTCCTCAACAACCGGGCCAAGGAGCGCACCGGCTATCCGACGCAGAAGCCCGTCGCCTTGTTGGAGCGGATCATTGCTGCCAGCTCGAATCCTGGCGATGTCGTGCTCGACCCCTTCTGCGGCAGCGGGACGACGCTGGTGGCGGCGGAGCGACTTGGTCGGCGCTGGATCGGTATGGACACCTCGCCGGACGCTGTCGCTATTGCCCAGGGCCGGCTTGAGGGTGAGCGGCGCCAGTACCGCTTGGCTCTGGGTGAAACACAGTGAGTTGGTTTTGGTCAGACGCCATTCGCGTCCAGACTTTACGATGGGTGAGACACACCTGGGTCGTCTACCAGACCTATCCGTGTGGGTGTGTGGGGATATTCACGGGAGTCAGTCACGGCGAGAAGGTTCCTAGCCGCTGGCCTAGTGTGGGTGCTGGACTTCTCCTATCCCCGCGCCACCTTGGGGGAGATGCACCACAGTGCCCGCAAGCTTGTGGTCCAAGATCATCACAAGACTGCGCAGGCGGATCTGGAGGGCCTCCCGTACTGCTCGTTCGATATGGGCTTGAGCGGTGCCCAACTGACGTGGCGGATGCTCAAACCGTACTCGCCCACCCATGCCAGCATGCCCGCACCTTGGCTTGTGGACTATACCGCCGACCGTGACCTCTGGCGCTGGGAACTCCCTGACTCCAAAGAGGTCAACGCCGCACTCCGCAGCTATCCGCTGGACTTCGCCGTCTGGGACCGGCTGTGGGCTGAGGAGTCCCCCGAGACCCTGAAGCGCGACGGCACCGCGATCCTCCGAGCCGAGGAAGTCACGATCCAGGTCCACTTGGCCCGAGCCCGGGAGATCGAGTTCGACGGCTACCGGGTGCTCTCGGTGAACGCCACGTCCCTGTTCTCCGAGATCGCCGGCAGGCTGGCCCAAGACAGACCGTTCGGAATGGTGTGGTTCGAGCGTGACGGGGTGCGTCAGTACAGCCTCCGCAGCCGAGAGGGAGGGGTGGACGTGTCCCAGATCGCCAAGGCGCATGGGGGCGGGGGGCACCAGCGGTCCGCGGGATTCGAGCAGGCACTCTGATGGTGAAGTTCGGCGCAAGCATCGTGAACCGGCAGACGGGGAAGCCGGGGCAACTGATCGGGATCGGTCTCTCCGCTGACAACATGCGGAGACTCAAGGCAGGCCAGCCCATCTCGTTCGCTCTGGCCGAACTCTTCCCTCCCGACCTGTTCCCCGAACTCGCAACCTGTGAGGTACTGATCTGCGGGGGCGAGACCGAAGCTGACATCAAGGGCCAACTCGCCCCGCTCATCGGCCCCGCCACGAGGGAGTTCTACCGGTGAGCCCAATGGGCAAGACCAGTCTGGTAGATCCTCCCTTCTACATCGGCTGGGAGCTTGTGCTCAGCCTCCTGACGGTGCGGTACTTCCGCCGCTCGCTCCCGGGCCGTCCCCGGTGGTTCCCTTTTCACTACGCGGGAGGCTGGATGGTGGCGGGTCGGCGGCACGTCATCCAGTGGTTCGCTACCCGCAAGGACTCATGAGCGTGGTGCGCATTGTGGTCTCGGAGAACACTGATGGGTGCTGGTGGGGCTGGGACCCGAAGGGACGCCATTACGGAGCGTGCGTCTGCAACAGGAAGGTCGGGCATCTCGGTAGGTGTCGCTGCGACTGCGACTCACAGAGCCAGCGGCCGGCGGACTGGGACGCCAAGGGCCGCGCCGAGGCCAATCGGTAGTGGATCTGTCTCTCTTCCTCCTGGCAGGGCACATGCTGGGGGATTGGGCAGTCCAGACCGACTGGCAGGCTGCGAACAAGACGACCTCATGGCGAGCGAATCAGGCCCACGTCTATACCTACCACCTGACGCTACTCGTGGCCCTCGCTTACCCGCTGCATCTCTGGCACCATCCGCCCGTGGTGCGTCTGCTGGTTGCCTTTGCCCTCTCGTGGGCTCTGCACTCGCTGATCGACCGACGGTGGCCTGTACGGTGGCTCATGCGGGTAACGGCCTCCCCTGCCTTCGCCGAGACCACGCTAGGCGTTCTGGCGGTGGATCAGGCCCTCCACGTTGCCATGCTGGCCGTCATGGCTGCGATCATCCGGTGACCCGCCTTACGGACTTCCTCGTCACCCGGGGATACCTCGGGTTCTGCGGCTGCTGCGGGCGACTCTACCTGTGGCGTTCCCAGCCCGACCCGTTCTGGTGCCGTGCGTGCCGTCGCCACATCCTGCCAGCGGGCAACGGACCTACGTGAGAGCGCACCTTCACTGCCCGGTTCGGGCGTGACTGCCCCCGCCACATCTGAAGTCCGGGCGCGCCGAAACCTTAACACTTGCGATCTGACGGTCAAAGGCGCACAGTTAATGCCTAAGTCCCCCGATCTAAGGAGGAACGGCATGGCTCTGGTGGCGAAGATGAAGGCGATGAAGATAGAGCAGACAGGCAATGGTCGGTACGTGGGGGTGGGAGATGTACCAGAGGATCTGAGTGAGGAGCAACTCTTCGCGGCCGGGATCATTCCTGTGGAGAAGACCAGTTCGTATTACGGGATCCCCCCTTGGTTCGCCGGCTTCACACACGTCCGGCTCGACCCGAACTTGCAGAGCCAGGAGAACTTCAAGCTGGCGGCTGTCTCAGCACGGGGCGAAGACGACCCTAACCGCGACTGGGCTGCGGCCACCCCAGCCGGGACGCTTGAGATGTGGGTAGACAACCCACGGGCCTTCGGCTACATCGAAGCGGGAGCCGAGTACCGCGTCACCATCGAACGCATCAGGGGCCCGAGGGAGCCGAAGGAAGACAAGGAGTTGCCCCACTTGGTGGATCTGGACGCCCACGGCCGCAAGGCTTGATCCTCCAAATGTTTGCATCTCGCCGAGAACGTATGACAAAGTCCTCGCATGCGGCGCCCACGACTCTTCGGAGTCGCCTACGCCACTGTGTCCCTTGTGCTGTTGATAGGGGTCCCCGTCCTGGTCAGTCGAATGGCCCAGGGCTCCCAGTCCTCCCCTCAAGCCGGTTCTGGGCCACCATCGCCCCCTTCACGCCCGACGACGACCTCTTCAGCGGCGTCTGGCCCCTACGGGGGCGCTGGAGCGTCACCGAGCTCAACTTCCGCCTCGCCGGCTTCCCCGACCGCTCCTACAGGCGCACTTGGGATGACTGGGACGACCTCTGCGCCTCCCTCAACTGCCACGACGCCCCAGAGCCCTGGTGGGAACCGGTCCCCCGGCGTCTCGGCACTTGGCGCGTCCTCGACCTCGGCGAGCCCGGTACTACGTAGCTCCTCTGTCCGGGCTATCCCGGCTCCAAGCGTGGCTAGCGCCACCTCTACCCGGCCCCAGCGGGGATCTGCGCCACCTCAACCTGGCGCTTCAAGTGGCAGTCAACCGGGCGAGGGGCACCGCCTCAGCGTGGTCTCGACTGCCTACTCCTATGGCTGCGGGGGAGGATGGACCACGGCCAGCGGGGCGGCGGTCTCGGTGGGCATTGTGGCGATGAACGAAGTTCCACTTGGGACCGTCGTGCGGATCGTCAGCGGGCCGTTTGCGGGCGCGGTAGAGACTGTGATGGACCGGATCGGGTGGGGATCTGAGTTAGATTTCTGGCTCCCCTCCTGCTGGGAGGCCCGTCAGTACGGTCGGCAGTGGATCGAGATCGAAGTGGGCTAGATCGGCAAGCACTGGGTTCGCTCCGGGTCGGGCACGTAGACCTCGAAGGGCCTGCCGAACCGTCGGGCATGGCCCAGAGCGTTGTGCGTGCCCCGGCTCACGCCGTCCCAGAACGCAACCATGCGGGTGCAGTCCTCAGCGATCAGGCCGTTGCGGAAGAACGCCGCCTGACGGAAGGTGGGGAAGGTCTCAGGTCGCCACAGAGATTCGGTCATCGTCCCCCAGTTGATCCGCCACACGCCGTCACGCTTCCGTGGGTAGTACACGACCGTAGCTAACCCCTCCAGCCTCGCTGTTGTCACCGCGGCCCTGTCCACCCCTCTGGCCCCGCCTGAGACCACCACGGTGCCGACGGGCAGGCTGCGGACGTATTCCCGCACTTCCTTGAGATCGGGGTACTCTCTGCTCCCTACGACGGCAACCCGCTCAGGCATCGGTTCCTCCCTCTCTGAAATCGACGGCCTCGTTTAGGTCGAAGGCCCGCATCGCCACAGCCTCTCCACAGTCCCCGTCGGGCGGGAATGGGATCGGACGGGCGAGATCCCGGATGGCGATCCGCCACAGCACCACCGCCCAAGTTCCCAGCTCGACCAGGACGGCTATCCACACGATCCACCAGAACGGGCTCACGCGGAGTCCTCACCGACAACAGTCATCAGTGTCTTTCCGAGAGCCTCAAGGGGGCTAAGGCCCATTTGACGATGCAACTTATAGAGGTTCTGCACGGCGGTTTCCTGCGGGATGTACTGCACGGCCTCCTCATCCGTTGTGGGAGCCTCTCGATAGTCATGCTCGCCCGTGACGAAGTTGCCCCAGTACTTCCGCTTGTCTCTGATCTGTTCCATCTGCTGATCCTTTCTTTCGTCAGTGCTCGTACACCCACCAGCCGTCGAAGCCCTCCGGGATCTCCGGGTAGGCATCCAGCATGGGCCGAAGTAGTTGCAGATGGGCCTCAATGGTCTCGGGTTCCTGCGCGCCCCAGTACCGCGTGCCGTCCCACCTACCCTCGCACATCCCTCCGTAGCGGCCGTCCGTGGAGCGGGCGAGGAAATCGGCCACGTCCGAAATCGGCTGGTGGAGGTAGTCCCGCAGGTAGCCGAGACAGGCTGCTGTCACCCGGTCCTTGCGTCGGAACCACACGGCCCGGATGGTGGCGTGACGGAAGTCCGAGCCCGGGTAGGAAGCCTCGGTCTCCACCTTGAGGCTGGCGAGATCCACGGCGTACCGACGCTTCCCCGAGATGGCGAAGGGGGCCTTGGTCATCGGGACACTCTTCCTGTCTCCCACATCGCTCTGCACTTGGCGCAAACCGAGGTAGCGCTCAGCATCCTCATGGACTCCGGTGTCACGTCCACCTTGAGATCCCACGACACCTTCCGTCCGCAGAGAGCGAGCGTGTCTGCCCCGCCTCCGAGCATGCGGCCCTTGGGCCCGCGCTCTCGGATGTGCCACGGGGCGAGACTGGCAGCCGTCACAGGCTCGCAGAAGAACCAGCGGGCATCATCCTTCGGGGGTGTCTTGCGGAACCTCACGACTGTTCCCCTCTGGCGTGTGCCATTGCCGTCTCGGCCTCTGCGATGGTCTCCGCAGCGTCCCTGACCGGCGCTCCCCGAAGAACAGCGTGGAAGTTCCTGAGGAGCCGCTCGCACGCACTCGTCAGATCCGCCGTGAGGATCGGCCCGGCTGCGGCGAGAACCACCTTGGCCCGGTCAAGCTGCCGGTACTGAAACGCTTGCTCAAGAACTGGGTGCATGTCCACTTCCGATCCTGCCCGCTCATGGGCGATCAGAGCCAGCGTGGCGGCTCCAAGAGCCGAGTCGGGGCTAACGGGAGGCATCGGCAGCCTCCTGCGCGGCCCGCGCCTTCACCGCTGCCTTGAGTTCGGCCGTGCGCTTCGCAACGAACTCCGCGTCCATCCAGTCCCCGTAGGGCGTCTTGGCCCACTTCTTGATTCCGTACCGCCCGGAGGCCCAAGCCTTGGCTGCTTCAAGCTGTGGAGCCTTGGCAGCCTCATTGCCAACCGTGAATGTCTTACGACCACCGTTCCGCCAGTGCTGCTGGGCATCGTCGGTGCGATGCAAGCCACGGTCCACCTGCCACTTTGCTGCCTCCCGCCATGCGCCAGAGCCCTGAGCGGGCGTGTAGGAGATCGTCACGTTCCCCTTGCCGTAGAGCCAGCCGTTGTGAATCCCGACCGTGCTGAAAGAGTCAGTCAGCTTGCTCACTCAGGCCACCACCCTCAACGCCGGCCGCGGCACCCGCACGAGCAACATGGCATCGCACGGAAGCGAAGTGGTGAAGGTGGACCCGTCGGGCCGCTCGAAGACCACCCGGCCCCCGTCCCGCTCCCGCACGGTCACATCGACCAGGATGGCGCACCAGTTCTGGATCCGGTCTCCCTCCCGAAGCTGGGAGGGCGGGACCATGATTTCATTCGCCATCGCTGTCCACCTCTCGGATCTCAGTCGGGATGGTGCCGACCAAGAGGCTTCCCACGTCCACTGTGTCCTCTTGAAACATGCTGAGCCACTCTGCACGACTGGCACCCATTGAGGCGAACAGGGTGGCGTTGGGCTCGCACCAATCGGCGAGTTCCTCAGCCGTGGCAAAGACGGGAGACACGGGGCTACCTTCCGAGACGGTCTCCCAGAGTTGCCAGCCGTCGCCCGTCGGCGGCTCAGTCGGTTCCCATGCTTCTGCTTCGGCTCGTTGCTCAGGCGTAGCGATCTCGCCGGAACCGTGGCAGACAGGGCACTCCACAGGGATGCCGAGCACCTTGCAGCGGAACTTCACGAGGATCCAGCGGTTGATGCCGTCGTGGCCTTCGAAGAAGTTCCGGCCATGCTGGCGCTGGTTGACCTCAGCGGCGGTGAGTCCTACCGGAGCCGTCCAGTTGTCGCCCTTCCACACCCGCAGCCTGCCTTCGGCTACGAGGTGGTCCACTTCGGCCTGACCGATCTTGTCGTGCCAAGCAAGCCTGTCGGCATTCGGGCCACCGATCTGGTGCGGGTAGAACGTCTCCGAGATTGCCCGTGCCTCAGGCGAGTAGCCACTTCCCTCGCACGCTTGACACTGGGGGAACCGGAGCCGCTCTGGCGTGAGATAGCCCTCCCACGTTTGCTTGAGCGGCCATGCGAAGTCCAGCGGAACCCTCTTCACCGTTCGGTGTCCCATTCAGTACCCTCCAATCCAGCAAGGGTTTCCGAGGTCCCACCAGGGGGCACCCGAACCCTGAAGCTTCTTCTGCGGCTCCTTGACCGGAGCCTCCTGCGTCTTCGCTTGCTGCTTTCCCTTCGACACGCGAGCCCTCCTCTCCTCTCGGTTGCTGCCCTACTCCACGATCCGGTAGCCGTCGGCAAGGTCGATCTGGGAGTCCCCGAACCCGTCCTGCACGATCACCCAGCGGCCGTCGGGGGTCTCGTCAATGACCTCGAAGACCCGGCCCTTGCGATCCCGGATGAAGGCTCCGATGTTGGAGCGGTCGGGGCCGTATGTCATGAGCTTCGGTGCGATCTGGGTAGTGGCTTCCGACCTCGCGTCATCCGCGTACGGGTTGTAGTCGGGCCACCGCTGATCGAATCCCGTGTCACCACTCCACCCGGCGCAAACCTGATGCTGGATGCTGGTATCGGGGCTGCCCATGCTGTCTCCTCTCCTCTCTCGGTTGCTCCTAGCCCATCCGTGGGAGCCCTCGCACGGCCCCCAAAGTCGGCTAGACCGTTGCGTCGATCATCGGTACGCCTGCGCCCGGTTCATCAGCCGACCCCAAGCCGCCAGATCCGCCTTGATCTCCCGCAACTCCTGCCCGTCTGCCTCATTGCTCTTGGCGATGCCTTGGAGGGCGTCACGCAGGTGCTCAAGATTCGTAGCGACGAGTTCTAGCGTCCACTCATCGGTGCTTCGGCCCGGGTACACAAAATTGGCCCCAGCGCCGTACGGCATGGATCCGAGCGCCTTCCAGATTCGCTGACTCGCTTCTGTCGCCATCTCCGTCCCCTCTCGTTTTGGTCTGGGTCCAGCATACAGCATCCATGCCTAAGCGTCAATGCTGCGAACGAGATGCATAGGCTTGCATGCTGTAGCGACTCGTGATAGGCTTTGTCCTGAGATGGGAGGCGATGTGGGACAGCGAATCCGGCAACTACGTACTGAGCGCGGCTTAACTATGGAGGCATTGGCGCATGCCGCTGGTCTCACCTTGTCCACGGTAGCCCGCATTGAAAAGGGCCATATCAAGGAACCCAGCAGGGGAACGGTACGGGCGCTGGCGACAGCGCTTGGGGTGCCTGTCGCTGACCTTGAGCGAGAGGTGATCGCGTGAACCAGAACGATCCGACCATTGTGTACCGGTTCTACGACGCTGACGATGCGCTGCTCTACGTGGGCATTTCGGTTAACGCGTGGCAACGGGTAAGGGATCATCGCGGGTCGGCCCCTTGGTGGTCTCAGGCCGTGAAATGCACGTTCCAGCGGTTTCCGGATCGGGCTGCGGCTGAGGTCGCCGAACTACTGGCGATCCGTACGGAGAACCCCAAGTTCAACGCTGTCGAATCCACGACGGGCAAGCGGGTGTACCGACCGATAGCTAGTGCTTTTCCCGAACCAAAGCTCTACGACCCAAGTCGCCCGTGCCCGAAGTGTGGTGCGGAAGTGAACGATGTTCGATACAAGCAATCGGTTGACCGACTGCACCGCAACTGCGGCGTGTGTCGATTTGAGTGGGACGAACTACCTCTGGACCAAGATCCCGACGGCGACACACAGACCGATGACGCCGAACTTATCGAGGGAACCCGAGAAGAGCAGGAGGCATGAGGATGGCGAAGAGGATGGCGAAGGAACAGAACCTCTGCCCCATCTGCGGCTGGCCGATCCTCGCT
>KBS_DFR1_sep09DRAFT_1000002_pt1 | contig 24178 bp, 31 predicted proteins | sample KBSGLBDFR1Sept09_FD_9215 | JGI IMG/M metagenome (IMG submission 9215)
CGAGCCGCTCGCGGCTACCGGACTCGCATCGACCTCAGGCAGCATGAACCTAGGCCAAGTCATTACTGGGGTTGCTGCGGCTGGATTGGCTTCCACCTCGGGCTCCATCGCCGTTCCGCTCGTTGAGCCTCTCGCTGCAACTGGGCTGGCCGCCACGTCGGGTACCGCCAATCTCGGGCAGATTATCAGCACCTTCGCGGCCACCGGTCTCGCTGCCACGACCGGGAGCCTCACCCTTCCCTTGATAGTCACCCTCTCTGCCGCTGGGTTGGTCAGCACCAGCGGGACGGCCAATCTCGGCCAAGTCATTACGGGACTGGCAGGAACGGGGCTTATCTCCACCTCGGCCAGCGCGAACCTGCTGGTCACGGCAACCCTGTCCGCTGTCGGACTTGGTGCCACATCGGGAATGGCCGACCTGGCAGTCATCCGCACCCTCACCATGGCGGGGCTTGCTTCGACCTCTGGTACCGCGAACCTGCTGACCGCGATCACTCTCTCGGCGACAGGTTTGGCGGCAACCACAGGGCTAGCTGATCTCCTGAGGGTGGTTGTTCTGGGATCCACCGGACTCGCATCGTCGTCCGGGGCCGCAAACCTCCTAACGGTAGTCACACTCGCCTCGGATGGCTTGGCTTCCACGTCAGGCAACATCGCTCTGGCAGTGATTCGCCCGGTCTCGGCAACCGGCCTCGTGAGCACGTCGGGGAGCGCGGACCTAGCAGTTTTCCGGGCACTGGCAGCATCGGGCCTCGCGTCTACTTCCGGCGCTGCCGATTTGCTCACGGGGATCGTTCTGATAGCCGTGGGCCTCGTGTCCACAAGCGGGGCGACCGACCTCACGGTAGTGGTGACGTTGGGAGCGGTAGGTCTCGCCTCTACCACGGGGACATTCGGCTTGCCCCTCGTGGTCGTTCTCGCCGCTACCGGGCTGGCTTCAACTTCGGGCACCGCTGACCTGCCGCTCGTTGTCACGCTGTCCGCTGCTGGCCTGGCCTCCACCTCCGGGGCGGCCGATCTCCCGCTGATCGTCGTTCTGTCGGCCACTGGTCTGGTCTCAACGACCGGGCTGGCGTCGATTCAGGTCACGTCGGTCTCGGGCATCACGGCGGACGGGGAGAGCGCCACCACCGGGACAGCGGACCTTGCTGTGGTGGTGGTTCTCAGTGCCACAGGACTGGTATCGAGCACGGGCGTTCTGGCTATTGCCGTCCTTCGCACCCTCACCGCGACCGGCCTTGCTGCTTCAAGCGGTTCCGCCGACATGATCGTTGTGGCCATACTCGCTGGCAACGGCATAGCTTCCTCCACCGGCTCACTGAGCCTGTCGGTTCTTGTCGCTCTGGCATCGGCTGGCTTTGTTTCCTCAAGCGGGACGGCGAATCTGGTCGTCACCGCAACCCTCGCGGCCGACGGGTTGGTGGCTTCGCAAGGAACCGCCGATCTTGCTGTGACAATTGTCCTTGCAGCAACAGGGCTCGCTTCTTCGTCCGGCTCGGCTGCAATCCAAGTGGTATCTGCGGAGGGACTAGCCGCCGACGGAGAAGCCTCTAGTACCGGGGCAGCCGACCTCCTTGTTGCGATTGCGCTGTCCGCTGCGGGGCTGGCTTCGTCGTCAGGCGCAGCGGATTTGGTAGTCCAAGCGGTTCTCTCGGCAACGGGACTCGCGACCTCCACCGGTTCGGCAACGATAGCAGCAATCCGCACACTCTCAGCCGATGCTCTGGCGGCTTCCTCCGGGGTACTGGAGCTGGCGATCCTGCGTGTATTTGCCGCAGCGGGAGTCGCATCCTCAATCGGTTCGGCTGATCTCCAAACACTGGTCAGCCTCGCCGCATCCGGACTCGCATCCTCCAGCGGCTCTGCCGATGTGGCTCTACTCGCACCGACGGGGATTGCGGCAACCGGGCTTGTTTCGACCTCAGGCAGCGCTGCAACTAGCCTCACGGTCTCTCTGGACTCAACTGGGCTAGTCGCATCCACGGGGGCACTCAGCGTCATCTTGATACTGGCGCTCGCTACCGACGGCCTCGTATCCGCGACCGGAACCGCCACAGTCGGGCTGCCGGTTCCGCTGAGCGCGGCCGGTTCCGCATCCTCTACTGGGAGCTTCGTCCTCACTCAGATTCCGTTCGTGGTCTATGTTCCGGGACGAACGAAGGTTGCTATGGGCGCGTCCACCTTTGGGAGTAAAGTCGTCGTGACCCCAGCGGGCCGTACGAAGGTCGGTATGGGTTCGCCCGGTTGGCCCACAAAGGTGGTGGTTCCGTGACGACTCCGGCGGTAGAGGGAACGATCTCGGCCCGTCAGGGTCAGGTTCTGGTCGTGCCCTCCACGCTCTACCACCCCGACGGAACCACTGTGGTTGACCTCACGACTCCGGGCACGACGGTCACGTTCGAGATGTTCTCGCAGGGCGGAGGCACTCCGATCATCAACGCCCTCGCCACGATCCTGAACGCCATTGGGGGAGTGGTGCAGTACACCGGCACCACCGCGGACACCGCCATGCCGGGGGCGTTCCGGAGTTACTTCGTCGTCACCATCCCGGGGCAGAGTCCTGTCGCCTACCCGGCCGACGGGATCACCGTCACCATCTACCCGTCCGTCGGGGCTCTGACTGGTCCGCAGGAAGGTCCGTGCTTCCCCTGGACGACGGCAGACAGGGTACGGAGCCTTGTGCCGGGCATCGATCCCGCCATGGACTTGACCGACTGGGTAGAGGCAGGCAGCGAGATCATGTGGGCGCTCACCGGTAGGCAGTTCGACGGGCTGTGCTCCGCCACGGTCCGGCCCTCTCATCAGTCCTGCTCCTGTGGGGGAGATTGCGCGGCGCACCAGTGGGGCTGGCCCGCCGTGGGGGGGTTCTGGGGCTACGGAGGGGTGCTGTGGCTGGGTTCTGCGGGCCTCACCGGGCTCTTGGCAAGACCCCAGACGCTGCGATGCCAGCCCGAGATCCACTTGGGCTACACGGCCCGGTCGGTCACGAGCATCAAGATCGACGGGGCAGAGGTTGACCCCACCACCTGGAGGCTCGACCCCGGGGGCAGGCTGATCCGGGTCCAGCCCGATCCGAACGGCCCGGCCCTGAGTTGGCCGTGCTGCACCTCTCCGTCAGCCCCTCCGGGGGCGGTGGGGACGTTCGAGGTGACGTACCTGTTCGGCGAGGACCCGCCGAAAGAGGTGGTGCTGGCCGCTGCCGTGCTGGCAGGGGAGATGGCACTGGGGGCTAATCCGTCCACTGCGGGTACTTGTAGACTTCCACGCCATTTGCAGACTATGACCAGGCAGGGAATAACTGCCACGTTCGTAACAGACATCTCAATAATCCTGGATCGTGGCTATGTAGGAATCCCGACTATCGACACCGCGATAGCTGCGGTCAATCCGCACCATCTAATGCAGCCTTCCCGAGTCGTCTCGCCAGATTTACCCCCAGCAAGGCGCATGCGGTGAGCCAATCCTTCGTGGATCAACTCACCCAGCGCATCCGCTTCGTGGAGGCCCAACGGGCCGCGAAGGTCCGGGATGACCTTGAGCGGACGGTGAAGAACGCCGCGCCCGTCGGAACTCCCCGGCCATTCCAGACCCATGAGCCGGGGATGCTGAGGGACAGCGTGTCGGTAGCAGTGAGGCTCTTGGGCGACACGTTCGTCTTCCGGGTAGTTGCCGCAGTCCCCTATGCCTCGTTCACTCTGGGAACCAACGCGTTCTCATGGGTGGTGGCACGGCCCGTCTCTCCCAGCGGACGCCCGGGTGCTGTGCGGTTCTTCTGGACCCGTACGGGCAACATTGAGTATCGCCCCACGGGGTGGATTATCAACAACCCCGGGGTGCCCCGAAATACTTGGTGGGATGATGCTCTAAGTCAGTTCCCTGCTATCCTTGAGGCGGCAGGATGAGCAGCCTCGCCCAGATAGCTGAGGACATCCTGGCCTTCGGCGTGAACGCCCTGGGGGTGAGGGTTCCTGCCCGTCAGTTCCTCGTGGCGGGCATCAGCGATATCACGGAATGCGAGCAGATCACCGTGGCTTGGACGCCCCCCGGGCTCTATCCGTCGTCGGAGAGCTTCCCCGCAGGCTCCCGCCAGAGCGCCAAGCGCCCGCAGGTCACGGTGGCGGACTTCCTCCTGGAGTGCACGCGCTGCGTCCCGACGATCAACTCCGAGACCGGAACCTACCCGGATCAGGCGAACCTCACCACTTCGGCCATCGAAATCATGGGAGACGGCGAGACCCTCTACTGCGCCTTTGCCCGAGCGTGCCAGTCCCGGGATGCCCCTCTTTTCGGCGGGTGCCGACTAACCAGTCTGGGAGGGGCGGTTCCGTACGGGCCAAGCGGAGGGATGGGAGGAGTGAGGTTGCCCATGACGGTACAGGTGGGATGCGAGGAGCCCGAAGGCAGTTAGGACAAGGAGGCCACATGGCAGACAAGAACACGCCGGTAGGGGACGAACTCGCGCTTTCTCCCAACGGCTGCATCCGCATCATGCTCGCCGGGCGCGGTGCGACGTGGCGCCGGCCCGTCTTCGGAGAGTACCGCAAGTTCCGGGAGAGCCTGATCGCCCTCGGAGACGAGGAGACGAGGCTCATTGACGCTATCAGCGCGGAGGCCCGGGAGGCGGCGGGAACGCCCGAAGTCCCGTGGCCCGCGGACAAGGTTCCGCCCTACAGCCGTGAGCAGCGGCTTCGCCTCGAGATGTCGGGAGCGGAGGCCCTCGGAGGATGGGCTATCGACGTGTGGCGGGTGCTGTGCGACAAGGAACCTCCCACGCTGGAGGAATTGCCGCTCTGGATGATGGTGGCCCAGTTCTCCCAGACCGTGTTTGAGCACTGGCGGGCAGTCCCTTTGGCGGGCTCTTCGTCAAGGTAGATGGTCTGCCGTCGGGCTTGGCAGTCGTGGGGCTCGGGGAGGCCGAGGCCCTCTACCGCGCCCTGTTCGATCTCAAGGGCTGGACTCCCCGACAGGTCGATTCCTGCGAACTCTGGGAACTGGCTGCGCTGCTGGTACGCGACGAGGCGCAGGCTCCCGCTGGTTCCAATGGGTCTGTCGGGCTTACCGGGAAGGCGCTGCTCGAAGCACGTATCAAGGCGCACCGGGAAGGCAAACCCCCTCCCTCCTTCGGCCCCCGACCAAGCATCTTGAACTGAAGTGGCGGCTCTCTCGGAGGAACTCACCCTAGAGATTGGGCCAGCCCTTGCCGCGGTTGGGGATCTGGGCTCCGCGCTGGATGCCGTCACCCAGTCCTTCGGCTCATCCCTCTCCGATGCCATCACGGCCGCGTTCGGGAGCATCGACACCTCTGGGCTGGCGAACCTGACCCTGGGAGCGGACGGGTCTGCACTCACATCCGAAGGGGAAGCGGCGGTACAGGCCATCGACCCTACCGTCACGCTCCAAGCCGACACAGGGGATCTGGTAGCGCAGGGCGAGGCGGCTGTGCAGTCCGTTGCGGGTGGGGGTGGGGTGACGGGTGCCACAGAGGGCATCGATGCCCTGACGGGGGCTACCAAAGGGCTCGCGGTAGCGAATGCGGGCTTGGAGGGAAGCGTCAGCGGGGTCACGAGTGCCCTTGGGCCATTCGGCGTTGGGATTGCGGGTGTAACCGCACTGGCGGGAGGGTTCTTCGAGGAGGCGGTCAACGAGGAGACTGCGCTCAACCGGCTCCGGTTCGTCTTCGGGGATCTGGCCGACAGCATCCAGCAGGTAGACCTCCCAGCCTCCAACTTCAATCTCACGTTCCAGCAGATCGCTACCACTACCGGAGCGTCCCTCCCGGGGTTGGAACAGTCCGTCTCCCGCATCGGGGCCATCGGGAACTCGGCCGGCGCGGCGGCTCCGCAGATTGCCGAGACGGCGAAGCAGATCGTGGCGATTGCCACCTATTTGGCGGTCACGAATCCCGCTCTGGGTTCAGCCGATCAGATCACCAACCAACTAACCAACAGCCTTCAGCGAGGCGGGCGGGCAGCGAGCCAGTTAGGTCTCTCCCTGCCCACCACCGAGCTCAACACCGCAGCGCAGGCGGTGGCGGGGGCGGGGAATCAGGTCAGCCAGTTCGACAAGATCACGGCTGGCGCCCAGATCGTGACGGAGCAACTCGGGACCTCGCTCGGCACGGCAGTCACGGCGGGGGCGAACGAGGCCGCTCTCGCCCTGCCCAAGCTCGAGGAGAGCCTGAAGGAGACGGTTGCGGCAGTTGGAGCACCGCTTATCGGGCCAATCACGCAACTCTTCACCAACATCGGTCCTCCGCTGGCTGAAGTCGCTACCGCCATCGGGCGGCTGCTGCAAGCCGCCGCACCGCTCGCCACGGTGCTGGGGATCGTGCTGAAGGTGCTGGGGGATCTGGCGAACATCGTCAACGCAATCCCTCTGCCGGTCCTGACGGCCGCGGTCGAAGCGCTCACGGCAGCACTCGCTGTCAATGCGGTGGTAAACTTCGCCACCGGGCTGTTGGTCTTGGGAGCCAACGCCACGGCCGACGTGGGGGCCGTGGGGCTCCTCACGGCGGCCGTGGATGGGCTCATGGCCTCTCTCGGACCCGTCGGGCTGGCGATAGCGGCCTTGACGCTCGGGTACTCGATCTCGGCTGCGAACGCCCGCAACAACGCCACCGCTGCCAAGGAATACGCCCAATCCCTGATCGGGGTGAAGTCCGGCACGGATCTCGCGAGCGAATCCACCGCCACGCTGACCAAGCAATTGGAGACCGTCAACGCCAAGGTGGCGGAGCTCAAGGCCCAGGAGGGCGGGATCGTTGGGTTCTTCGCCAAGGCGTACGGGATAGATGACGCCAAGACGGCCCAGATCAAGGCACTTCAGGACGAGGCCAAGACGCTCCAAGCGAATCTCGACAAGGTGAAGGGCTCCACCGACGGGCTCGCGGGCTCCCAGTCGGAAGCGGCCAAGGCTGCCAAAGCCTTCGGGGACGCGATCCAGGCTCAGGCAGCCAAGCTGGACGGCGTGGGGGCCGCGATGGCCTCGGTCGAATCGGCAAACGCCACTCTCGTCTCCACCGCCGTCGGGAAGCTGCCCGGGGTGGCGGGGGTGTTCGGGGACGTGTCTTCTGCCATCGACGCGGCAGCCAAGGCGTCCGAGAAGCAGGCGGCCTCAAGCGGTAGCGCCTCGTCTGCTCTCGCCACGCAGGCCACCCATGCGAAGGATCTGCGGGACGCTGAGGCCTCTCTTGCCAAGGCTCAGCAGGATTTCAACACCCTCGCCGCGGGTCCGACGGCGGCCCAGATTGCCTCGGGGCTCCTCACGGTTGAGGCGGCTGCAAGAACTACCCGGGACGCTCTCCAGAAGGTGGACGACGCCACCGCCGCTCTGGCCCAACTCGCAGCAGGTCCGACCGCGGAGCAACTGGCGGCAGGGCTATTGACCATCGAACAGGCCGCCCGCTCGACCGCCAACGCGCAGCAGGCCGTGGTGGATGCCCAAACGGGCCTGAATCTCCTCGCAGCGGGCCCGACGGCCGACACGCAGGCGCAGGCCCAGGAGAACGTGGCAAAGGCCCAACTCAACCGCCAGAAGGCCGTCCTGGCGCTCTCGGACGCCATCAACGCCCAGAACGTCCTGCTTGCCACCGGAACCGCCACCGACCGGCAGAAGACGGACGCGCAGATCAAGGTGCAGGAGGCCCAGTTCGCCCTTCAGGATGCCTCTCGGTCGCTCAACGACGCCCTAGCGGCCCAGCAGAAGCTGATGATCGACTCCCTGCCGGGATCGGCCGCCATGACCGCCGCGCAGAACAAACTCACCGACGCGCAACTTTCTCTCCAGGCCGCGCAGGCTTCCCAGGCGGCTGCCCAGACCAAGCAGAACCAGCTCATCGCCGATTCGATCCCGGGCTCGCAAGCCCTTGTGACGGCGCAGAACAACCTCTCCGACGCCCAACTGTCGCTTGCTCAGGCCCAGGAGACTCAGGCCAACGCGCAGGACAAGCAGAACAAGCTCTTCACCGACGCCCTACCGGGAAGTGATGCCTACACGGCCGCTCTCCAGAAGGTGGCGGATGCACAGGACCACCTCACCCAAGTGGAGGAGTCGGGAAATGCCAAGACCGCAGCATCGGCAGCCGCATCGGCCAAGACGCATGTGGACGCGCTCCAAGCCCTCTCGGATGGATTGGATCAGCAACTCGCCGCTGAGAATAAGTTCTACGACGACCTGAAGAAGATCCAGGCCGAAGGCGGAACGGAGATCGTGGCAGAGTTGCTTGCTCAAGGCCCCAAGACGGGAGCGGCAGAAGCCACAGCCGTGGCAAACGCTACACCTACCGTTGTCACGGCTCTGGAGACCAAGGCTGAGAAACTCAAGACCGCTGAGGATCAGCACGCACAAGACATAGCGAATCTCTTTGGGGCGAGCCTGAATAAGAATCTTGTGACAGCATTCTCGACGCAGTTGAAGAACGAGACAGACTTCTATACGAATGTTAAGAAGCTTTTCGACTCAGGCAACACCGTACTTGCCCAAACCCTGCTGGACCAAGGCCCGGTCCAAGGTGGAGCCACCGCTGCTGCTGTCGCTAATGCCACCCCGCAGGTCCAACACGCATTGGAGGTGCAGGCAGAGCAACTAAAGAATCTGGAAAATAATGCAGGGAAAGCGACAGGGGCTTCATACGGAGACGGCATTATCGCAGGCGTCGGATCTAGGTACGCAGATATTCAAGCTGCTGGAGCCCTCGGGGGAGCGGCATTAAACACTGGAACATCCTCAGCTATTGTAGCCAAGTCTCCTTCTCGAATCGCAATGGGATTGGGCAGAGACTGGGCCGAAGGTCTGGCGTTGGGAGTGACCGAGGGAATCCCGCTCGTCTCCGACGCCGCTACCCGTATTGCCGACTCGCTCTCCCCTGCTGTGTTCGCCTCGCTGAACGACCTCCTCGCCTCCTCCGTCCAGATCGCCTCGGGGGTAGTGACGGCATCGGCTCTCGCCAATGCGGCCGTGGTGGTGCCGTCCACTCCTGCCAATCAGGATGCGGTCACGGCGATTCAGGCTGTCCCCAGCATCGTGAACAACTTCCAACTCCCCGCAGGAATCACGGATCCCCAAGGAGTGGCTCTGGCCGTGTCGGCGAGGCAGGCAATGGAGGCGACGAGGTAGCCATGCAGAGTTACTTGGTCCTGAATAATACCGAGATCGCCTCCGGCCCCCGCACGCTCGCCTACCTGCAAGGTGCCGGGGTGGGGAACGTGAACCTCAACGGGCTGTGTCCCGATATCAACACGGGGCCGTTCGTCTCGCCCGTCTCGGATCCGGCCCCGTGGTATACGTCGGATCGGGTGGACTCGGGATCCTTCCTGGGGCTCTACCTAGACAAGATCGAAGTGGCCCCGAGATATAGCCGGCCGAGCAAGCAGAACGCGCAGGGGGGCCAGAGCCTCGGGCGGCTGGTGGTGAAGGGAGCCTCCATCGCTGCCAGCGGGGCAATGTACGCCTCCTCCGAGGCCGGGATGGCGTACGGGGGGACGTGGCTAGCGAGAGCCCTGGCGGGAGATTGCGAGGACCCGTGCGACCTCGGGACGCTCTGTCTGTTGCCCGCCTGCCCCGATTCGGGTCCCGCCCTGTGGCGACGGATGTACGGATGCGGGCTGGTAGACGGGCCTTTGGTGAGCCAGATCTCCAACATGAATGGGTGTTGGGTCCGGACAGTCAGCTTTACCCTCGGAGCCGAGAGTGGCTACCTCTTCGCCGATCCCGTCACGCTCTACTCCGGTTCTCTTCCGGCTGGAGTTGCAAGATGTGGGGTCGCTTCGACAGAGCAGTGGATCGGGGACGCCACGACCCGCATCACCATCACGGCGGGAGGACCGAACTACGTCACGGGGATCGCGATCTCTGCCGCGCCTGCCAGACCAGTCGATACGTGTCCGTCTCCCTTCGCCCCCACCACCACGATTCAGATCAGCGCCATTCCTCCCGGGACGGTCCTGACCATCGACGGCACGACCCGCTCGATAGAGGTGCGGGAGGTGTCCTCGGGCAACATTGTGGGGGGGCTGGACGCCCTAGCGGGATCGGCCCCGCTGGACTGGATCGACCTGGGGGAGTGCGCGCGGGCCTGCATCTGTGTGGAGGCGGTCGCGGTCAACCCATCCACGACGCTGCTGATCGAGTCCATCAACCGAGAGGTATAGGAAGGAGGGGCAACGTGGGCTGCATCGACAATTCGGCCGGCTGCGGGTGTCACATCTCGGCGGGCAGTTGCTTCTCCGTCACGGGAGACGGTTCAGCCGGGAATCCCTATGTCATCTCGGTCGTGATCGACCCGAGCGGGAGCAACGCCCTCGTCTGCGGCGGGCCGGGCCTGTTCGTCCAGACCGCCGTTCCGCCGGGGGCCACGTTTCTCTACCCGTCCAACACTCCCCCAGCAGGCTACCTAGCCTGTCTCGGGCAGGCGGTGGACCGCACGACCTACGCGGCCCTCAATGCCATCGCATCCGCAGCCGGATACGCGGGTCTCTGGGGGCCAGGCAACGGGGTCAGCACCTTCAACGTCCCGAACATGCAGGGCATGGTCCCGGTCGGAGTGTCGGGGTCGGATCCATCCTTCACCCTCGGAGCCACGGGAGGAGAGAAGACCCACACGCTTGTGACCGCCGAGATGCCGTCCCACAACCATGATGTCGGGGTAAACCTCAACGCCGTGAACGTCCAGAACGCTGCGACAGCCTTCGTAGGATCCACGTACCCTGGCTCATGGCCGGTCTCCAATACGGGCGGCGGAGGGGCGCACAACAACCTTCAGCCTTACAGGACCTTCGCATACATCATAAAGACGTGAGACTAGGCGTAGGCACATAGCGATTCTCTATCTGACCGTTCACCTGGCAACGGGAGGCAACTAGAGCATGGGCACTCCCGCAACAATCAGCCAGGTCGGGACGATGTGGACCGCGAACAACAACTCGGGGTTCTGTACTTCCATCACGCTCAACCCGGTCAATGTCGGGGATCTCTTCGTCTTGGTGATCGAGCTGAAGTACTCCAACGGGTCCAACCGCTCGGTCACGGGGATCAGCGGCACCGGGATCACTTGGCAGGGCACCGCCACATTTCAGCGCTTCATGGCCGACGGTGTTCATGCGGCCGAGATCTGGTACGGCACCGTCACGGCCACGGGCTCCCACACCCACACGGTCTCGTATTCCTCGACTACAGGTCAGAGCGCAGGTTCGATCAACGGTCATCAGTTGACCTCGACGGCTGGCTCCACAACGGTGTGGTCGGTCGATGGGGCAGCGGGGACGAACTACAACGACCCCAACGTCAACGGCACGACCTTCACCTACCCAACGCTTACAAGTGCCCTCGACAAGGAGTGCTACATCGGCTATCTCGCCATCGCGGGCTCGGCCAGTGCCGGGTCGGGGGCGGGATGGGTCTATACCCAGGACTTAAGAGGCAACTGGGACGCGGTCAACGTCAACATCGGCAACGCGGGGACGGCCGCCAGCACCACCCAGACCTCCGGTACCAGCCAGGGCTGGTTCACCATCGGGGTGCTGTTCCAGGCCGCAACATCCACGACCACCCACGTCCTCGCTGCGACCGGCTTGGCGTCAACCTCCGGGTCGCTTGCCTTGCCACTTGTGGAGCCCCTGGGCTCATCAGGGCTGGCATCAAGTTCGGGTGCCGCTGCCCTCAATATCATCCGGACCCTCAGCGCCACCGGACTGGCCGCGACGACTGGCAGCATGACCTTCTCCATGCCCCTCGCGGCGGCCGGGCTTGCCTCGACCAGCGGAGCGGCAGCTCTGGTCGTCATCATCACTCTTTCCGCCACGGGCTTGGTCTCGACATCCGGGAGCCTCACGCTCCCCGTAATCAAGCCGCTCTCGGCCACCGGAGTTGCGTCCTCGAGCGGTGCGTTCGGCCTCGCCGGCCCGAACGTCCTTTCCGCCGTCGGCTTGATCTCCACGTCCGGGACCGCAAGCCTCCTTGTCAAGAGACCTCTGGCCGCGACCGGGCTGATTTCCACCTCCGGCAGCATGAATTTGGGGGTGCGGACCAAGCTGGCCTCAGTCGGCAGAGCTTCCACATTCGGGTCGTTCGGGATGCTGGTGGGCAAGCTTCAGAATCCTTTTGCCACCCCTGTGTTCTCTGCCGTTGCGCCGGTTCTCGACTGTGGAGTGTGGAGGGTGTTCATCGCCACCCGGGGAGGCGGAACCCTGCTGGCCGAGTTGGAGTACGAGTCTCTCTCGGTCGGGCGCAAACTCAACGACGTGTCGGCTTGCAGCGTGACTGTCATGGCGGCGAAGAACGCCGACTGCATCCCGATCCTGGGGAGCTTGGAGCCGTTCGAGTACGAGCTTGTCGCCTACCGCAACTACCAGCCCGGGGACGCTCCCGCGTGGGTCGGCCCCGTCACGGTCCCGGTGTGGGACCCACTCTCGCTCACCATCGCGGGCCGGGATCTGTTCACCTGGCTCGAGAGACGCACCCTGCCGTTCGACCGCTCCTTCACCCTCGCGGACCTGGGGGATATCTTCTCCCAGTACCTCGTGGACGCGGTCGGGTTGGATGCGAGCATGAACCTCAATGCTCAGTTCTTCGGGCAGGTGGGAGTGACGGGAACGCGCTCGGTCACGGCGGATTCGTTCACGCTGGCAGGGGACGCGCTGCGGGAGCTCAGTCGGTCGGGGGTGAGCTTCACCGTCGTGGGGCGGGAGTTGCGCTACGGTGGCCTTCCTCTGAACGACCCGGTAGCGGTCCTACGGGATCCCGCCATCCATTTCGACCCGAACGGATCCACGCCCAAGTTGACCAAGCAGGGACTGAACATGGCAACGGTCGTGACGGTGAAGGGAGGCCAGGACGCAGCCAGAGTGCAGGTAACCTCCACCGTGGGGTTCCCCGACGCCCAGCATGGCCTGATCTCGGCCGTCGCCTCGGAGCCCCTCATCCTCGACACCCTTTCCGCCACCCACGCCGCGCTGGACCGCCTGACCTTCCTCAACCCCGCCCCGAACTATCTTGTCTGCCAACTGACCCCCGCGGCCCCCATCCGCTTCGACCAGCTCATCCCGGGAATCCGGATCGACGCCGCCTTCTCGCTCGGGCTCACGAACGTACAGGGGCCCTACCGGCTCCAAGCGGTGGATGTCACGGACTCCGAGACAGGTGAGATCGTAGCCCTCACCCTCATCCCCCTGGTGGTCTAGTGACCTTCTCCGGCTCTCCCCAGGATCTCCCCGGGCTCGTTGCCTATGTGGACGAACGGCTCCGGGCGCTCGAGGCCCGGTTCCTCATCCAAGGCCCGATGGGACCGCAGGGGCCCGCAGGGCCGGGGTCATTCTTCAACCCCTCATGGCAGGCGATCGGGAGCCTTGTCGTCACGGCCCCCATGTCGCCCGTGGCGGTGGTGTCGTTCCCCTTTATTCCCCTAGGCGCGCACCACGTCATCCTGTTCTGGAAAGGCCGGACATCCGCGGCGGTGAGCAACCAGGGGATCGGGGCCCAGTTCAACTCAGATCCCGGGGCGCATTACTACTGCCAAGTGACGGACTCGAACAACATTACCCTCGGAGCCGCGCCGTTGATCGCTACGACGAGCATGCGGGTGGGGATCGTCCCGGGCGCCAACGCCACAGCCGGATTGGTCGGGGGAGGGTGGATCGTCCTGCCGAACTACTACGACTCCCACTACCAGCTTGCCCACGCCCAGTCCATCGCCCCAACTTCCCTGCTGGCTGCCGGGCAGGTCATGGAGACGAGCGGAGGATTCTGGGCCCCTGCGGTCCCGGCTCCGCTGAACCGGATCGACATCTCTCCCTCAGCCGGCGGGTTCGTAACCGATAGCGCTTTCTTCGCCTATTCAGTCCAATAGAGTGTCAGTCACGAAGGAGGAAGGATGACCACAGCCAGAACCGTCACAATCCGGGGAGCCAGCGCGTCTCCGGATATTCAGGACTTACCCATAGCCGCACAGGCCGACTACGACGCCCGAGAAGCTGCGGCCCACGCTACCGAGGCGGCAAACCAAGCGCTCCAGTCCAATCGGGACACGCTGCACGGGAAAGCCCAACAGGCCCTCGCGGATAACGCCGCGTACCTCAACATTCCCTCTCCCCAGCCCGCTCAGGTAATGGCTCAGGTAGCCCGGCTCACCCGAAGTCAGACAGCCCTCATCCGGCTCCTCACCGGGGCACTGAACTCTACGGACGGAACGTGAGAGAACCACTCTCAAGCCGGGATCTGGTGGTGCTCGCTCTCGCGGCCCATCGCGTAACCCGTTTGGTTGTTAAGGATGATCTGCCTCCGATCCAAGCCGCCCGGGACTGGCTGGTTGAGCGGGCCGGGAAGGACTCCACGCTCGCCGAGATGATCCGATGTAGTTGGTGCGCTGGCGCCCACGTCGCATGGGCGCTCGTGTGCCTAGCTACTCGCAAGCCCCCGTGGCGACTGACCTTCCGGGACTGGATGCTGGTGGCGGCTCTGAGCGCCTCCACGGGCCTGCTGAGCACGGCCGACAGCGCAATGGGCAGAGCGGGCTACCGCTAGGAGTGGGAGACTGAGGCATGGCTTTCAAGGTACTGGACCACTCCACCGCCCTCGCCGATCCGGTCGGGTTCGCCCGGGCAGCCAAGGCGGCGGGGTTCGATGCCGTGATGCGCTACCTCCTGCTTCCCCCCGGAACGCTGATGGGGGACAGCGTGGGACGTCTCACGCTCGAGGAGCGGATCGCCTGCCACGCCGAAGGGCTGGGGGTGGGGATCATCTATGAGCGGGACACGGTGAACTACCACCGGCCGCTGAGCGGTGCATCGGGGGGGCTGATCGACGGGCCCGCGGCACGGGCAGCCGCCACCTCTCTCGGCTTCGCCCCGGACTTCCCCATTTTCGGGGCAGCGGATTTCAACCCCACGCCGGACCAGTACCCCACCATAGATGCCTACTTCCAAGCCGCTGGCTTCGAGCCCTACGCCAACGGGCCACTCCTCACCTACCTCGCTGCCCGGGGCTACGTCCATTCGTGGATGCACAACTGGGGCGGATCGGGCTACGGGGACCCCCACCTTCATCAGCAGGGGGGGCAGATCACGATTGCGGGGGTCAACTGCGACCTCAACGACGGCTACTACGAGGACTGCATCTGGTGGCCCCCCTCCTCGGTCCATATCCAGTCCGTAGGCCCAGCCCAGCCGATTGAGGAGGAGGTCATGCTCAGTTTTGTCCATCCATATGACGGCCCGTGGAAGGGCTATCAATACCGCACCGATCCCTCCGGGGCGGTCTACGTGTTCGACGCATCGGGGCATCCGGACGGGAATGCCCAGACCTACTTCGGGGGCCTGAACACCCACGTTGCGGACTGGCACGCTGGCGCAGGCCAAGCTAACGGACCGCCCTTCATGTTCGGGCCGCTCCCTGACGGCAATTGCTACTACTTCGTGACCCGGGACGATGCTGGGGCCTTGCACTACTACGGGCCATTTGGCCCCAAGCCTGGGGCAGTCCATTCATGAGATGCCCGGAGGGGTACCCGAAGGACGACGCGGTCTGCATCCACTGTGAGGCTCCCGCCGGCCGCGAGGTAAAGGGGCCGGGTTGGTACTGCCATCACTGTAGGGGCTGGCAGGACTGGACCCACTGCCCTACGTGCGGGCAGCCCGTGGCTGTCAGCATGCTCACCAAGATGGCGAAGTAACCCCGGACGCGAGAGAGCCCCCGCCTACTTCCTTGAGGCGGGGGCTCTCTGTCGGTCCGGGCAGACCTCTTGGTCGGATTCTAGCCGATCTCGGTCTCGCGGGGCTCCGGTCCCCGGATGATGGTGGGGGCACCCGAGGAGGCTCCCACTTCGGTCACGAGGGCCTCGAAGCGCTGTTCCTCGAGCCAGTCGGCATCCAGGAGGCGGTAGCCCAGGATCATCTGCTGGCCGCCGGCCCGGAACCGGAACTCGGCCGTCACGTCCGTCGGGAGAGTGTCGCCCTCGAAGAGACGCACGCCGATGTGGAAGGTCTCGGGGACGGTCAGTTCCCCTTTCCGACCCGTGACGGTGACGGTCGTGACGGTGATGAGGCGCTGGGTCCGGTCCCCCGATCCGGGGTTCCAGCCGTAATCGAACTCGGTGGACTGCGCGCCCTTGATGTTCTGGCTCATTTCAATGAAGTCGGCCGGTTCGGGGTCCGTGATGGTGCGGGCCATGTCCCGGAGGAACTCGGCGAAGGTGTCCTGCTTCATCCCCTCGTTGTCGTTTCGGCGCCAGAGGGTCCAGAGCTTTGTGGGGCGAAGGCTCAACTGGACGCTGTAGGAGCGCCAGCCGGGAAGGTCTCCCCGGTCGTCGTCCAGCACAGCCGTGAGGGTCTTGGCTGCCCCGTCAGCGTAGGCCGTGACGGTAGTGCCCTTGGTCTTGCGCTGGTCCACTGCGGCGAGGAAGGACGGAGCATCGTAGACCGTGATTCGGCCCTGCGAGCGGGAGGGCTGGGGCTCCCGGATCGACTCGTCAATCACTTCGATCTGGGCACCCTGCGGCTTCAACACCGCTGCCCACCCGGCCCCGCTGATGATCGGGATTGGGGTCTGGCGGATCAGGTCCGCTACTGCGTCTGCTTCGGTTCGGTCGGTCAATATCTCTCCCCTTGGGTCGGTGCTGCTCGGTTTAGCGTTCGTCCTTCATTCCCGGAAGCCGTTGCTGGTTCGGATCGCTGCGGGCGAGCCAGCCCCGGTCGGGCCAGAACACGCCGCTCTGGTCGGGCTCGGGGACCTTCGACGTGACCTTGCCGTAGACGATCAGGTGGTCAGCGTCCTTCTCGGGTTTCACATCCAGAACCACCGCGATCTGGCCCGCTTTCCCGGTGAGGGCCACGGCCTCCACGACGGCCCGGAGTGCCCCAGTTGCCTGATCGTTCAGACGACCCTTGCGGTACTCAGTGCTGATGAAGCTAGCGAATGTCTCTTCCTGTTCCTCCGCCATGCTTGCTCCTCTCTTTGCTCATGTTCCCCTAGTGGCATAGAACGCGTCTATATGGCACGCTTGTCTCCCTAGCAGTAATTCTCGCCCTAACTTCTCACTGAGGACTAACCGCGTGACGTAATAACTCTTTCCATCCTCCAAGATAACCCCGTATCCAGCCACCGTGTGGGCTCCCGGCCAATCCCAGCAATCGTCTGGCCCCAAGCGCTCAACCTTCTCCCAGATCCTCTCTATCGCTGGCTTGATTGTCCTGCCTACGTCTGCCCACGGTTGTCGCAGGGTAGCTTTCAGATTTTGGTTCTGACTGTACGCGCATCGACCAGAACAGAACCGTCGAGCCATCTCTCGGGCTTGGAACTCCTTCCCGCAAGCTTCACACACAAAATCACGGAGCCGTCTCGCCATGATAGTAATTATGCCCTAGTATTCCCTGCGTTTACTGTCACTGTAGGGGCCTTTGTCGTCGGGTTCGTCGGGCCATTCGGAGTCAATAGAGAACGAGGATGCGTAGATCGACATGCTGGCTCCTCTCTTTAGTCGGTACTTGAGTCGCCTCAGTCTCGGGGCCTATCCTCCGCTTTGAACTCAACCGCAGCGGTGACCATCTGGAGCATTTCTAGGGAGAGTTCGATGCACTCGGGCGTGTCCATTGCGGCCCACATTTCAACGGGGTCGAAGGGCTCTCTGTCGCCCCAGATTCGGCGATCATCAGCGTCGGGAAGCTCCGGGTTCATCCCGCTCTCCGCTTCTTCAACAGGCGCTCAATCATGTACTCCAGGGTCTCGGATGTAGTGGCGTGCCGGGAGAAGGCGGTTGAGGCTTCCCCGGCGTAGGAGCGGATTGCCCGCACGTCCCGGACTCTCAGGATCTCCCGGCGTCGGGCCGCTTCCTTCGGGCGGTTGGCAAGTTCGCCTGCCTCAAGCGGCGGGGCGGCCTCCGCGGCAATCCTGTGGTGGATGTGGGCCACGATCTCCGTTATCGAGGCGTCCGTGTCCAGTGCAGCCGAGACCTCTCCACGGAAGCCCCACACGAGGGCGAGGCAGCGGTCGGACAGCATGACACGGGTGATCGGTTCACCGTCCTTCGGTGCGATCCTATTCCGGGCCGCGGGGGTAACGACCTTCTTGCGGACCAGTTCGTCCAAGAGGGCGTCGATGATGAGGAGAGGCGAGCGTTTCGGCGACATCAGGCTTCCTCCTGAGCGGAGCACCACTCGCAGAAAGCGATGTGGACAGGCAGGGGCATAACGTAGTCCGTCCACAGAAACGTAGCGCCTCCGAACTCGGGAGAACGCTCGGCCATCTGCACTGGCTCAATCAGTCCCCGCTTGGCTAGTGACTCCAAGGTGCGAGGGTGGAAACTGGCCCCGTTCCCCCCGAAGGCCACGGCACAGAGCGCCGCTATTTGACGCGCACTGAGGCCAGAGAAGTCGGGGGGTGGCGGGGGAGTCTCAGGCATTCCTACTGCCCACTTCGGCTCGATAACGCTTGGCCTCCCGTTCCTGGCACGCGGCGTCGTTGGTGCATCGCCAGCCGTCCTTCTCGAGCACGAAGCCGCGACGCCCCTTCCTGCCGCAGAGGCGACACTCCCGATCCGGTTCCTTGCCTCCCACGACCCTACGCCTTCGCGGCCGCTCGGGAGCGCCGTGCGGGCCTCCCGTTGGCTCTACCTCTGCTCGTCGGTGTCTTCACGGTCGGGACGCAGCCCTCGTGCATGCTGAGAGTGGTCTCCCGTGCAAGTCCCCGAGCGCCTCGCTTCCGGACGGACAACTTCCCGATGTGGACCTCCTCCAGTGGAATCGACCGACCGCAGATGTCACAGGTGTGCTCCTCAACCTTGATGATCGCCATGCTTTCCCCTCTCTACTCGGATGCCCGATCTTAGCACGGGCCTTGCCGACAATGCACTACTGGGGTATCATTGGTCCCGGCAAGGTATCCGAAACGGGAGGTTGCGATGGCAGGGACGTTTCTCCTCGAAGGCACCGGTAGGGACTGGTCCCGCGTGGAGGCTCTCCTGATCGACCGGGGGCTGATGGTGTGTGACGCGAGCGCTCTCGTTCCCGGGCGGCACGCGGTCTGCACTGCGGACCGGACAGAACTGGTGCGGGTGGTACTGCGGGGGCCGTGGGCGGGACTGGAGCGAGCGGATCTCCACTTCTGGGTCTGCGGATCGTGCGGGCGCTGGATCCTTGCCTCCACCGTTCCAGCGGATCTTTCCTCGCGATGAGCCAAAACGGGCCGGTTTTCTGTCGGCACCCAAGCCTAGGATTGAAACCAGAGAGACTGAGGGGGAGAGAGGACAGATGATCGTTCCTGTGAAGGGCGTAGCAGCGATGAGCGTGGATCTGCGAGGCATCGTTGAGGGAGACGCTCTCACCCTCGTGGCCGAGCCCGAGAACAAGCATGACCCGCACGCGATCCGAGTGGAGCACGGGGGTAGGCGAATCGGCTACCTCGCCAAGGAACTCGCCGCCCGCATCACCGCTGACGCCTACGAGGCTTCCGTTGCCTATGTCCTGCGCTACGAGAACGTTCCCGCAGGGCTGCGGATCCTCCTGAACCGGAGGGAGAAGTCATGACGTATCAGGCCCAGACGGGCATCGCTGACCAAGAGGGAGCACCCGTGAACCAGGAGATCGCAGTCCGGCAGCCCGTCGGTCAGCCTATACCTACTGTTCCCACGATTGCCTCTGACATCGTGCGTCCCCGGCTGCCCGAACTAGGACGAATCCGGCTCGGGGAGCGCAAGGGCGAGAAGGGCTACCCGGCCAAGCTGGACACGTTCCGGTTCACCTCACGGGACCGGGTGCTCATGGAGGCCATCGCCAAGCGGTTCGGCGGAGAGGTGACGGAATGGGCCAGCGACGACGGCCCGCAGTGGCAGGTCTACTCCCAGACGGCCTCGCTTGAGGTAGTGGTGCCGAAGGCCGAACTGGCTTTCTCCCAGTGGTTCGAGAACTGGGACGGGGCGGTCTGCCGTAGGCGCTGCGATGGGCACCGGGAAGTGATCGGGGAGCGACCGTGCATCTGCGACCCCGACAACCGGCTGTGCCTGCCCACAACCCGCCTGAACGTGCTCCTGCCCGACATCCCCGGCATGGGGGTGTGGAGAGTCGAGTCCCACGGCTTCAACGCCGCAGCGGAGATCTTGGGCACGGTAGAACTTGCCGCAGCCTCGGGTGCAGTACTGCTGCCCGCCACGCTCATGCTGGCCCAGCGGTCCAAGCGGCGTCCGGACCCGAAGAACCCCGCCAAGGTGGTGACGAACCGGTTTGTCGTCCCGGTTCTGGTCGTGAACGCCTCTCTGCGGGAGATGGTGGCGGAGCAGGACGTGATCCGCAAGCGCACGTTGGGACTCCTGCCAATGGACGAACTGGCCGACGAGAGCCGCATGCTGGCTCTCCGGACGGCCGTGTTCACCCGCTGGCCCGCAAGTGTGGAGGAGCCTGAGCGGTCCCGCAGGCTTGCCCAACTGTCCGAGATGCTCGGCAGGCCCGTCCGGACGCTCTCGGTGGACCACGACCTCACCATGCGGGAGGCGATCCTCCTGACCGACACGGTTGAGTCGCTACCGGCCGAGTTGGAAGCCCCCAAGCCTGCGGAGACGGTCCAGCCCGTGACGATCCAAGCCGAGCCCGAGGCGGTGCCGAATGGTGACTTCGACCCCAAGCCTGTCACTGAGATCAAGGCGGGCAAGGACGCCATCCCGGGCGTGGATCTGTCCATCCGACCCCTGCTGGCGACGGTGAGGGAGTTGGCAGGCAAGTTGGGTCTGAGCGCCCAGGAACTGACCAACCTCGCCGGCAAGTTGTTCAAGCGCAACGTGGATGTGGCCGCACTCTCGGAGCCGGATGCAGAGAGGCTGATGAAGGATCTGGAGGCCCGCTGGACGGCCAGACAGGAGGCGAAGTGATTTTCCCCCTCCATGTCACCGCTCCAGACGGAACGGTTCACGCCTACACCGACCCGGATGACGAGACAGGCCCGGTGTCCACGCTCTGCGGGCTGGACTGCTCGGAGTGGCCCGTGCTTCTTGGAGGCGAACCGACATGCGCTGAGTGCATCTTGGTGCGCGCCGAACGGGAGGCGCTCCATGGCTGAGATGCAGCACTTCATCGTGACGGCCTCCTGGACCCCAGAGGGCTGTTGGGAGTGCGAGGGGACCACCGGGCAAGCCTTTGTGTTCGTCCGGGCTCACGACGGCAAGGAGGCCGTGGAGATAGCCCGGGAGCGCCTCATGCCGCGGGACTACGGAGAGCCACGCTACATCGCCGCTACTGCTCTGGCCCTTCCCGTAGCACCGCAGGCCAAGAAGGCGATGCGGATCGCCGAGAGGGAGATGCACGTCCGGGCGGGAGCGTACGTGACCGTGCTGAGACCGGAGAAGGAGACGAGTCGTGGGTGAACTGGTTTGTATCATCCCGGGACCATCCGTAGAACTGCGACGCTGGCCCATCGGCGATCTGTGGTGTTTCAAGTGCCGGAAGCGTCTACCACACGATGCTGTAGTGCTGGATGACGAGGTGCAGCCTTCGTACTACGACCCCGTTCTGATTCGTCAGTGCTCCCGCTGTGGCGAGGATCACACAACTTTCCCTGGATACTGACGTGAGCAGCCCATCACACCCGACGGGAGCGCTCTCGAAGCCTCCAGTGGTCGTCGATGCCGAACACCTTGCAAACTGGTACGCCCAGCAGTGATCGGTCGCACGTATCTCGAATCCGCCATCGCGTTCTACGGCAAGCGCCGCGTCTTCCGCCTACCTCCCTCACCAGTCGTTGTCCTCGCCCGCTGGGGGCATGGGGGGCCTCGCAACGTGCTCATCCGCAGAGCCGACGGGACGCTCACGATCAGGCCATTCCGGGGCCTTCGCAGGCCCAAGGTGTAAATTCGTGAGCGCACGATGACAGAGACGTTTGGAGAGGCTGTTCGACGCCAGAGACTCGCCAAGGGCTTGGGCGTCCGGGAGTTGGCGCGGGCATTGGGTCTCAGCGCTCCCTACATCAGCGATATCGAGTACGACCGACGTGTCCCCTCAGAGACGGTTCTGCGGGCCTTGGCGAACGTGCTGGGGGCCGATCTGGAGGCACTCATGGCGCTCTCGGGTCGGCTGGGGGATCAGGCTGAGGACTACCTACGTCGCACTCCTGCCGCTCGGGAGTTGGTCCGGGTACTGGCGAAGCAACGGGCCTCGAACGGGCGCGTGGGGTCTCTGGTCACTCAGGTGAGGAAGAGAGGGCAGGGTCCGGGGTGAGATCCTTCGAGGTGCTCCGGATCGTCGTCGGCCTGATCGAAGTGGCGATCTTCCGCAACGCCACGGCCGACGGTGGGGATATCCACGTCTTTACGACGGTAGCGAGCTACCCCCGGCCTAGGGTGGCGTGGGCCACGGATACGGGCGAGTTGGAGCCTGTCGGGGACCGTGGAGACAACGTGTGACCGCCCCGCAGCGAATCACCCGCCTCTGGCATCTCTACGGCCGGGAGGACGACGATAGGGTCTGTGTGGTCTCGGTAGGCCCGTGCGACTGGGCTCCCCACGAGGTCCCCCAGACCGAACCGGATCCGTTCGGAGGCACTCCCCTGCCCTACCTCGCTTCGCTGTCCCACGAGCCGACTCAGGCCGACCACAGACGCTATCTGGAGATTGATGAGGAACTGGACCACCGCGAGACCCGGATCTGGAACGACTGACCGGACGAAGTGAGGCCCGCCCCCGAAGAAAGGACGGGCCCCGAGACGAGCAGGCCACCCGGGAAAGTGAGCGACCGAGAGTGAGGAGCGGATCGGAGTATAGCGGGTGCTTGCCCTTTCGGCTCCCGGAGTCGTAGGCTAGACTCACATCGCTCGGATTCCAAACATGAAGAGGGGGCCCGCTGGGAGCCCCCGAGAAGTTTCCTCCAAGTCGTCTAACGCTCTAGGCCGCCAAGTCGTCGAGCGTCCACATAGAACAGGAGTGCGCTGTCATGCTACAGCCTCGTTTCGCTACGTGCAAGCGTTTGTCGGTTGGGGTTCCTGCCGGGGTGGCGCGGTGAGCGAGCCCGGGCCAGTTGTCCACGAGGGTCTACCCGATGACCCCGAGTCTGTCGCCCTCACCGTTATTGCCATAGGTGCTCTCCGTGACCATCTCCAGCAGATCCGCGACGAGGCTCTCTCTCTAGGGGTGTCCGATGCTGATGCAATAACAATCTGGCGTCGGCACTGGGGAGAGATAGTGGATTCACTCGCTGCGGAGATCGAGAGAGGCTCCCGGTGAGCGCAGAGGCTACGGGCTGGGTCTACCGCCACAGTCCCTACCGAGGGGCCCTGTTCTCGGTTCATCTCGCTGTGGCCGATTCGGTCAACGACCAGCATGGCAACGAGTTCTGGATGGCTCAGGGGACCCTAGCATCCAAGGCCCGAGTCGGACGGCAGGCGGCGAACACGGCACTAGCCGGCATGGTGGCGGACGGGTACCTCGAGATCCTCGAAGAGGGCGGGGGCCGCAGTCGCCCATCTCACTACCGGTTCCTCTTCCCCGATGTCCCTGTCACCCACGAGACCAGGAAACTGTCGCCTGGGACGACAGTATTTCCCCCACAAACTGTCGTCTCTGTAGCAGAAACTGTCGTCCCAGGCGACAGGCATAGAACCCAAGAGAACCCAAAAGAAGAATCTAAAGTCTTTCCTCCTACGGAGGGGACCCCAAAAGCCAAACCGGCTGTCGCCACTCTCCAAACCCCAAAAGCCAAACCGGCACCGAAGCCAAAGGCACCACCCCACCCGGAGACCTCAGCACTCATCTCGTACTTCGTCAGCCTCGCAGACACCCCAACCCTCAAAGGCTCAACAGCGCGCGTGGGTCAGGAGATCAAAAAAGCCCTTGGGGCTGGTTCCGCCCCGGCCCACATCCGGGAGGCGCTTGAGCGATTAGTGAAAGAAGGCAACCCTGGGGCGTTTATCCGGCTTCTGAACGGAGTGGAACGCCACCATCGCCAGCACGACAAAGCCCCGCGGGACACTCCTATCGCTCGCCTCGTGCTCGGGATGGCGGCAGAGGAGGACGCAGGGAGGCGACACGACGATGGGGGAGCATCGGTGGCGGAGATGATGGAGCAGTATGGCTATGTCGCCGGGAGGCTCCTGTGAGCACCAGACGGCTGAGGCCGGTTGAGACTGGGCACGTCCCGCCGCACGACCTCGAGGCGGAGGAGTCGGTGCTGGGGGCCTGCCTGCTCTCCCAGGAGGCGATCCTGACGGCGGGGGGAGT
>KBS_DFR1_sep09DRAFT_1000003_pt1 | contig 20800 bp, 38 predicted proteins | sample KBSGLBDFR1Sept09_FD_9215 | JGI IMG/M metagenome (IMG submission 9215)
CTCGGCTCTACGCCAGTCGGTCCACTCATGCCCTCCGAGAAGCCAGCACCACAGACGTGCCAATCGGCTCGGGCCGTAGCTGAGTATCTCCACTCACCGCTCCGCGATCAGCGCCCGCATGGCTTCCCGGTTCCCCCAAGCGGCCGTGTAGCGCTTGCACAGCTCCGTTCCGGCCTCTGCCAGAGCGGGATTGTGGCGGGTGGGATCCAGAGGGTGCCAGAGGTGAACAGCGGTACCGGAGAGCCACTCGACCGGCCCCACGAGGGTCTCGACCGCATCGGCGAAGGCGCTGTCCTCGTAGCCCCAGCCGGCGAAGCGGGGGTCGAATCCTCCCGCTGCCTCGAAGGTCGCTCGGGTGAGGATATTGATCCCCCCTGTCCCCCGGTTGTTCATGACGTACTCGAAGTCATCTTCCTCCCACGGCCCCCACGGGTCCGCCCCCGCCAGCACCTTGGCTGTGGCCTTGGCGGTCAACTCCTCCCGACGGGTGAACGGCACCACCATCGCGGCTCCGTTCTTCACGGCTTCAAGGCCAGCCCGGAACGCCTCACCCGGGACCATGAGATCCGCATCAACGAAGGCCAGCACGTCCCCGTCGGTCTGGGCCACCCCGGCGTTGATAGCCCGACCCCGATTGAAGTCGGGATGGGCGTCGTCGGCGACCGTGGCTGTGGCGTCTATCCCCGCTGTGGCCTCGGTGAGCCAAGCCAGCACGTACAGCAATAACCGCTCGCGCTCGGGCGTAAGGCGGTACGGGATGACCACAGAGAGCCTCACGGCTTCGGCGCAGACTTCATGAAGCCGAGGAAGGTACTGGCTGTCATCAGAATGTCTCCATCGGTCGCAACGGTGCCCGCGTGTCGCCGGATCGCCAAGTCAAGAACGGCATACCGACGCTCCGTCTCTCGGTCCCATCTCACCGACAACGTAGGAGGCGCAGGTCTTGGAGTGGTAGGTGGTTCGTTCACGGCTTCACCAGCACCGCCCACTCGTGATGGTGCTCCGCCTCCCACGAGAACGCCCCCGGATTCACCACGGCCGAGTCGATCCGCAATTCAGCCGTGTCCGCTACGTCCTGGAGCATCTGAAACGTCCACACTCCCACGTCGGTCCAGTCCACCGGCTCCCGCACCTCCTCGTAGAGCGGCAGGTCCAGCACCAGTTTGCCTCCCGGAACGAGCGAGGCTGCGAGATTCAGGATGATCCGGGCAGCGTCCCAAGACTGGTGGTGGATCAGGACCGCGATGGCGTAGATGCCTGCGGCCGAAAACGGGAGGAACACCGTCCCGTCGGCCAGCATGGGGAACAGGTTCGGTGATGTCCCTTTTCGGTCAGCCAAGTGGCCCAGCATGGTCGGGGAGGAGTCCACCGCAAATACCGTGCGGGAAGTCGCTCGGGCGAGGGGAATCGCCACCCTTCCGTCTCCCGCCCCGAAGTCGATCAGAGGTCCATCGGGCAGATCCCCGAACGCCTCCAGCAGCGCCTCCGCCGTCACGATCCCACTGGCCTCGTAGGCATCCGGATCTGCCCCCAGAGGGTGGATAGCCGCTTGGGCGGTGTCCAGGTGCGCTACCTCTTCCCACGCTGCCACAACGACGCTGAGGCCCGGTGGAGACCCATCTGGCAAGGCGTAGCGGATCCCGCCGACAGGCTCACTCACGGCTGCCCTCGCTTAGGCAGGACAGGACGCATCACCGGGTCCCGGTTGTGGAGCGCCACTACATAAGCCGCAACCTCGGGCGAGTCGAACATGCCCAGCAACAGATCGCAGTTGGGATCCCCGTCGGGTTCCGTGCGGGCGTAGACAGTCCTGCCGAGCTTGCGCCCGACTCGCCACTTCGCCTCGTAGATGTCAGGCACTAGACCCCCATCACTCCCGCCAGCGCCTTCGCCTCAGCCTCCCACTCGGGCCTGAGCACTTCTGCCGCCATCCCGTCCGCTGCGGCGGCGAGGAGCCACGCGGAGGCCGTGACGGGTTCGGGCTCGGGATTGGGTTCGGCCAGATCGGCTTNGAGGGCTGCGAAGGTGTCCACCACTTCCGATTCGAGCACGCCCGACGCCACGATGGCCTGGCGCCACGCCACGGGCCAGCCCGGGACGGGAACGAGAGCGAGTCCCACGAGGGTTCGCCTTCCGTCGATGGTGCGCCAGTCCTCTTTCNCCCGCCAGTCCCCCGAGACCCCCAGCGCCCGCATGACCTGCAAGTCTTCCTCGGAGACCCGGGGCAGGACCGCTCCGGCGATGTAGGGGAGGTTGTGGACCGTATCCCACCCGGCCCGGAGGAACGCCCCCACTCTGGATGGGTCGTCGTAGTGGGCCATCGCCTCGTCGGCGGAGGCACGGAGTCCCGCGTGTCCCCCCGAGAGCGTGAGAGCACCCACGCGCAGCCTGGTCCCCTCGGCGGTCACGATCCCGCCGTCCGGGTCGTCCCCCCCGTGGTGGAAGAGGGTGAAGTCTCGTGACGTCGCGCCGACCGTGAGGCACTGGTTCGGCTTGGCGAGGTGGCAACCCGGGCCGGCGAGGTTGCCGAAGATCCGGCCATCCGCGGTGATCTGAAGGGCCTTGGGGGGTCCCTCCGCTAGCTCGGGAGGAAAATCGAACCACGACTCCGGGGGATGCACGGGAGCCCCGTTCCCGGCCGCGCAGGCGATCAGGGCACCCGTGAACCGCCACGAATCCCGGTTGTCGTCGCAGGCGCAGGCCATCATGGGCTCCACCGGCATATCGGGCATGACCGGCATCGCGGGTGCAAGGTTGCGGATCCAGGTCGAGGCTTGGGCCTGAACGGGCACGAGGGTGAAGTTGAGGATCATGCCGTCCAGCACGGTCAAGAGGTCTCCCGAGGGGCCAAAGGTCATCTGGAGCGTCTCGTCTCCCAGCTTGACCGACGGGGCCAGAGGCATGCCGGGGTCCGCCACCATTGCCCTACAGGCTTCTCCTGCCGATCCTTGGGCATAGACACCCCGGGCCATAATCTTGTTGCCGTCCCGCATGATCTCCGTGACCGCTCCCCCCACGGGCGCGTCCTCGTGCGCGTTGGAGGAGTCGATTGGGTTGAAGCACATCGTGAGAGGAGGCTCCCGCCAGCGCAGCGCCCCGGGAGAGATCATGCGGCCATCGTCGGTAGGCTCGCCTTCGGTCATGATGAGCGCCTCCCACTCGGGTTCGGGAACCGGAACGGGGATTCCGTCTTGTGGCGGGGGAGCGGCAGCGGTGATCGAGGCGGTTGCGATGCTGTCCGGAGGTTCTTCCTTCAGATCCCTGGTGTAGTGGCTGCGAAGGTGGCGCTTGGCGGTCGCTACCGCATCGGGGCTGCGGCCGGAGAGCGAGCCGACGCGCTGGGCTGCGGCGTGTACACCATTGCGGTTGATTGCTCCACCAGGCTCGTGATGCGGTAAAAAGCACACCTGTTTGGTAGTGCCTTTGCTCGCCGGGTCGCAGGCAGCGGCAGCCATCCGGTACTGCTCATCTGTGAACCGACTTGCTGAGCCATCCCAGGGCTTGTCCGTGACACTGCCTCCGGTCGCTCCGAGGGTGGCGGCTGCCAGCGTGAATTCCTCTGTGGGTTCCATGGATGCCTCCTCGGGCTCTGGGGCCTCGTCCGGGCCCGCGACGGGGAATAGAGTGATGTTGGCCGGGTCGGTGTAGTCCCCCCAGACGAGGGCGATCTGCGGGAAGGTAGCTTCCAGCATCGGGGGAGCTGGAATGGGGATGGTGTCGGAATCTGTCAACTTCACACGGAACATCGTGCTATGTGACGTGAATCCGTGTGTAGGTTCCGGCACCCCCGCATCCTCTAGAGCCTCAGCCAGATCGGCTTGGATCTCCTCCAGATCAGGGGAGTCGAAGAGAGCCACGATGGGAGTCAGGCCCCCTCCCTCGTTGCCATCCTCATCCGATTCAGCGGCGAAGCGTGCCCAACCGGCGAACGTCCCTGTGATGGTGTCGGTGTCACCCGGTGAGCCTTCGCCGCCTTCCTCCTCGTCCTTCTCTTCGTCCGAGGCGCTCAAGGCGGCGCTGATCGCCACCTCCACGGTGTAGCGGTCGAGTTCGCCAACGGGTCCGAGAAAATTCAAGGTGATATGCCTCGGGGCCGGCACGACGGCGCCTTCGGGGGCGGGGAACGCCTTGTCCAGCGCGGCGGCCGTGGATTCGTCCAGCAGGAGACACATCATGCCGGATTGGGGCATCGGGTCGGCGGGAGGCTCGGGAACAGTCGGTTCGGCTGGCACGGGCTCGGGAGCAACGGGTTCGGGGGCCGCGGCGGTGAGGGCCGTCCGTCGCCGGGGTCTGGTGGCGGTCTTCATGGCGCATCCTCCTTCTCAGGCTGGCCTTTCACCAAGAACTGGTAGAACTCCTCTGCCAACTCGGTAATCACCCCGCCCGGTCGTTGAGCCTCGGGGGTGGGCCATGAGGAGACCTGAATCGCCAGCATCAGGGCGGCATGACGACGTGCGGTCTCCTGATCCTCAGCCAACAGTCGTTGCCAAGTGTCCTCAATCTGACTCCAAGAACTTACGGTCTCGTTCATGTGGGCGCATCTCCTCTCAGGGACGGCGGGGTCGGGTACTGGATCGCTCCACGCTGGACGCTGAACCGCCCGAGAGAGTCTCGCACGGCCCTACCCGGGGTCAGGTACTCGCGTAGCCATGGCTCAATGTCCTCAGCCAACCAGACCGGGCCGGTGGAGAGTCGCTCGGATGGGGCAGGGATCTTGCCCTTGGCGATCCACTTGCGGATCTTCTTGCGCTTCCTGCCGGTGAGTGCCGTTATCTCTGCCAGCCCGTAGACCTTGCGGGGAGCGAGCACGACTTCGGGAGCATCGAAGGCCGAATACTTGGGTTCAAAGGGGTAGGGATACGGTGCGCACAGGCCACCAGAGGCGAGGATCGCATCCCGCCACTTCTCATCTCCGTCGATCAGGCCCTTGAACGAAGGAACCTCGTCACTCATGCCGGGCTCCTTTCCGAGAGCGCCGCGTAGGCTTGGGGTCTCGGATGGCCTCTGACGCTGCCTCTAGGATCTCATCGTCTGTGGGCATTCCTCGGCGAGTCGTGAACGAGACCAGTCCGTGCTTGGGGCAAACGGGACTCCCAAACCGGTAGGAGATCCGCTCGTTGCATCCTTTGTGCGGGCAGGAGATCACTCGGCTGTCTTCGCAGCGCGGGGGCCTTTGTATGAGTATACAGGATGACGGTGGCGGATTACGGCGCGTAGATGGTTATGACGCATCATTCTGTACCGCTTTCTCCCCCAGCCGACTCAAGGTTTGATTCGGACAAACAAGAGCAACCGTCATGATCCCCCGGAAACAGATAATCCCCTATCCAGTCGTCTTCGGGCTGCGGGATCAGCACATCGTCCTGCCAGTCTGTGAACGATACTCCGTCAAGGGCCAGGTGGCCTGGGAAGGTGACTCGGCTCTCCCACGTGTAGATCCAGGTGAAACCGCTCTGTGCCACGTCCCCACGGCTCAGGGCTTCCTCCACCATTGAGCCAGTGCCGATTGCCACCTTGTTCCCCGGAGACCCTCCTCCCGCCACCGCGAGGGCGTCACGGATTGCCTGACGGGGAGCGGACATGTCCGGGATCTCCCCCGGCCCCTCGGCTGACTGGGCCCTCCAGAGGTAGTCCGCAGCGGTAGCGGCGAAGCCCGCGGCAAGTAGTCCCTCCACGACCGACAGGGCACGGGAGCGCGTGGGGGCGGTGTCTTCCTCCAAGTCGTCGGGGGCGAGATCCAGTTCGGACGCCACCTGATTGAGCGCGTCCGTCTGGGCCTTGGCGAGAGCCGACTTGGACTTGGCTGCCCACGTCTGGGAAGCGGAGGAGATGAGCGTGTCCTCCTGGAGCCCCATCGTGGCGGCCCTGCCGGGTCCGAGCAGGCGGGTCAGATCGACGTTGCGGACCTGGCGCAGCCCCATCGTGGAATTGGCCTTGCTCCGCAACTGCCCGCCGGCCTTCTCCGCTACCCGCTCCAATGCCGCATCGGCAGACGTGACGAGACGCACAAAGGTCCGGTGGTCGATCCCTCCCAGTGCGGTTCCCAGGCGGGCCAGGGACTTCGCCCGCTTCCTCGCCTGCGGACCGGTTAGTCCCGCTGCGGTCAGTGCTCGGGCGGGTGGACCCGGAGCAGGTGCGGATGGTTTGCCGGGGCCGGTGGCGGGTGGGCCGGGATTGGCTGGAGTTCCGGGCGCCACCGAGGGAGGGCCGGGCTTGGGCTGGCCCGGCTTGGGAACCGTGGGGGCCTTGCTCACGTCCTCCGCCGCCACGGGTCCCAGTCCTACCGGGCCTGCCTCTGTCTCGGTGATGCGGGTCGCAATCCGGCCGGTGGCCTTGGTCCAGGGGTTGGGTTCGTCGTCCGTCACGCTGGCGAGCCCGGGATCGCCCCACTTCAGCCCGAAGAGGCGGGCCTGTTGCTGGACGGTCGGGGCGTCTTCCTCGGCGAAGCCGTGCTCTCTCCGCCACGCCTTCTCCTGAATCGAGAGGATGTTGATCCCCTCTGTGGCCGATGCCGTGCGGTCGGGCTTGACCAGGAGCCTGCTGGGGTCGAACCAGATGCATTGGCGGTCGATGTCCCCCACTACTCGGGCATCGGATGGGTAGCGGTCCACCCACGCTCTGAGAGCGTCTCGGTACCAACCGGTTGTGAGGGAGGCACAGATCGTGACTGCCCCGGGTTTGAGGTGTCGCCACTGATCCTCCGAAAACGCCCAAGCGTTCCAATGGTTCATTTGCTGTATACCGGATATAGTCCCCACAGGAACGTTGAGCGAACGCTCTAAACGGATGATGAGATCCGTGATCCTGGCCCGGTGCTCCTTGCTCACGTCCCGGAACAGATCCCAGATCTTCACCTTGTCCATGTAGTCGCCCGGACCCCTAACGATGAAGGGGATCCAGCGGGCGGCGGAGCGGGGTTCCTTGATCGCCGTCGAGCCGGCCTCGATCACCTGTTCCTCGAAGTCGCTCCACTGCCCGTCACCCTTGGGCTTCTTGAGGTCGAACTCACTCGGGATGCCCCAGGCGGGCGAGGAGGCCAGTCGGGACTTGGCGCTCGCTATCCCCCCGTCGCTGAGAAGAATCAACTCCTCCAAGATCGGGAGCGAAGCTAGGATGGGGGAGGTCGCGAGGGCACTCCAGCGGGGGTGGGGCTTCCACAGCCGGCGCAGAAAGGCGTCGGTCGGTACCTGTTCCGGTACGGCGCCGGGGTAGCGGTAGATGTACCAACCCCCTCCTCCGGGGCGAAGCTCGTCTAGGGAGAGGATCGTCCAGCGGTTCTGGCCCGTGTCGGGATCAGTTGTCCCGAGCATCGAACATTCGCCGGGGGTCTCCAACTGCCACGCGAGACTTCGCATGAGCGCCCCGTGCCCGTCCAGAGCTTGGCCCCCGATATCAAGCGACACCCCGAGCGAATCCAGCAGCATCGCTTGTGGGGATGAGCCGTCTTGGTCGTCAATCGGTACCGGGTCAACTCCCGGGCCTTTCTTGACGGCCGGGAAGAGGTTGAGGTTGCTGTAGGCGTCGGCCTTGCGGTCCTGGACGTACCAGAGTTCCCCCACGAGGTCCACCACATCCCACGCCCGTTCCTGCCAAGCCCGGTGGCGCCTCCGGACGTCGATGGCGCTGGCCGAGTCCACCCGCAGGGTTGCGGCGGAGGCGACGAAGGCCTCGTGCTGTCTCGCTCCGCTCAGGAGGTTCCCGAGGGCCGAGACCGGGAGAACTTCGTGCGAGACGGTTGTGAGAGCGGTTGAGGCTGATCGGGCGAGGGTGAGCGTCACCGGGCAAGATCGGGGGCACTCGCCGCGTAGATCGCGGCCCGGTGGATACCCGCTACGTACTCGTCATCCAGAGCCGCCACGTCGGGGTGAAGATCGCCGAAGGGGATGATGGCCCTATGTCCCGGGTTGTCCCGAGCACGCCAGATTGCCCACGCGTCGTGTACATCACCCGAGGTGGTCTCGGTACCCTTCGCCAACGTGAGCAACAGATACAGATCCAGCAGGTCGGAGTCCAAGTCGGGGAGTTCGGCTTTGAGCCGACTACGGGCCTCGGCGACGTAGGTCATGAGCGACTCTGGTGAAGGACAGAGGGCTTGGGGGTCCGAGTTGGCTTCCCATCCCCGTTGCCTCCTCTGGCGGCCTCAGCGACAGCCTGATCGTGAGCGGCAGCCGCTATGACGTTGAAGCAGTCGGTGTGCAGTCGTGGGAGTGCCCAGCGTTGGTCAGGGGTCAGGCCAGCAAGAAAGGCGTGGAGATCCTCAGCCGCTAACTCTCCGTGGAGACACAGGATGCCCGAGCACTGGATGGCCGTGATGCCGGTCGGGTCCTCAGCCACGACGTGCCCTGCGGAACCATCGGGTGAAGTCAGAGCGGGGGCGTCTGGGTCTCGCGGGCCCGGTTGCAACCACGGGCCACTCAACTACAGCGCCCTCTCCTACGTTACCGCCAGCCCGAGCGTAGCCCTCGTATGACACCACGGGGCCGTAGAGGATCTCGTTGCACTGCTCGTAGTCCGCCAGAGCCTCCTCGGACTCGAACACGATGATGTAGGGCTCGGGGTCCTTCCGACGTCTCATCCCACACCGTCCAATGTGGCAACGATGGCACCGGGGGCGAACGAGATGCCATCGCCTGGGAGAACTACGCGCTCAGGCCAATCCGTGTGGAACCAGAACATCAGATCGTCGCCCCGGTAGATGTTCGCCTTCGTCGGTACCCAGCCCTTCGAGCCCTTCGGTGCCAAGGGAACAAGGAATCCCAGATCCCAACTCACAGCGCCGGTGTTGGTAAAGCCGTCCGAGGTCATCCGGATGTCGATGGGCTTGCGGATCGTGGTCCACGTCTGTCGCCGGACCACCGGGAAGGGACGGAAGAATCCTCGCCAGAATCCGCTCGGGTACCGCAAAGCACTCCGCAGGGCACTCCACCGGCTGCCCTTGGCGAGCCACGAGGCCACCAACTCCACCTCTACCGTCCAGTCACCCGCTCCGGGGCTGACCGAGCCGTCCAGCATCGCTTGGAGCGCCCGCTGCTTGCCTGTGTCTGCTAGCACGCGGCACTTCCCTTTCCCGGCGAAGGTGGAAACGCACAGGGACACCCACCCACCCGAGAGGTGCCCCCACGCGTTTGCAGGCAAGTTTAGAAGCCTGAGCCACTCAATGTCCACAACGTGCTGCTCCGCACGGCTAGACGAGAGTGTTGGCGAGGTCGGTGATATTGGTGGAGGCCGCGAACGATCCATAGAACGCGAGGCAAAGGCTGTCTCCCATGTCCGGACTGGGCAGTCCCCGCTCCCTCATGCTGTCCTTGGATTCCACCTCAATCCGACCCCCGAGGCGGTAGAAGTACAGCACGGGCGTGATCTCCCCCTTGAGTTGGTCGATGACGCTCTGGCCCAGATGGGCCGTGGGGAGGACGATCCGATTCTGCTCGAAGCGCTCCCGCAGACCCCACCACAACTCATCCCGCTTGCGGACGAACTTCTCCGGGTCGTGCGCCTTCTCCCCGGCGTTGACATCATTAACGTGGATCCCAGGCGTGAGGCGGATGAAGTCCAGCACCGGGCCCCCCAGTCCTCCCGAGTCCCCGTTGACCGTGCGGCAGCCGTAGCGGGCCATGCGCTCCAGCGCCCACCCCCCCACCTCCGGGCCAGCAAAACCGTGGATGCGCTCGAGGTGGATCACCTGTTCCCCCTGGCGGATCGCAAGAGCCGAATCGTCCGAACCGTAGCGAGCTACATCCAAGCCCCCCACTGGCTCATTCTGGACAGCCAACACGCCCGGACGGTCGATAGCGGGGGTGAAGAAGCGCAGGGGGATAACGTTCTTGGCTGAGCCCCCTTCGACAAACTGGCCCAGCACCTTTGTGACCCACAGGGGGCCGGCCTTCGACGGATCTCCGTTTCCATCCGACCAATCCCCGCCTGCCTGACGCCGTTCCTCCACCCATCGGCGGGTGATGAGCCATGGCGCGATGTCGTCCCGGCCTCCTACCAAGTTCGGCGTGTCGAAGGCGCTGATCTGGATGTGATGCCAGAGCGGGGAGGAAGCCGCACGCTGGAATCCCCCGACGATCCCTTCCGGGTCAGGGTTGCCGAGCGCGAGAACCGCCACGTCCGCGGAGGCTAGCTGGCCTTCCATGATGTCCCAGAGGTCGTCGTTGATCCCCTCGGCCTCGTCCAAGATCACCAGGACTCTGCCGCCGTGCCAGCCGGTGAAGCGGTTCGGGTCGTTGGTCGAGAACCCCATCGCGAAGTTCCGACCCGGGGTAATCATCCACTCGGGTGCCTTCGGCAGCATCTCACCGGGAAGAGAGCCGAGCGGGTCGGGGTCCATTCGACCGGGCAGAGACACGCCAGCCCGCCAGACGTTCCGTACCTCGCCCCAGAGCTGCCCCACCACCTGCCGGCCGACGGATGCCGTGGTGATGGCGATAGCCCGAGGATCGGTCGAGACCCACTGAGCCAATAGTCGAGCGGCGCTCCAGGTCTTGCCAGACGCGAAGCAGGAGGTAACCACGACTCGCCGGTACTGGTAGACCGCCCGGAGGATCTGCTCCTGCTTGGCCCACAGATCCTCTCGGAGCACGTCCCGGACAAACTCCACGGGGCGGTCCCGGTATTGGGAGAAGCGGTTGACTTCGGCCTCTGCCAGTAGCGCCCGCTTGCGCGCCTGTAGGGCCGTGATGTCGTCAATGAGTTGGAGACGGCGCTCGGGCCCGGAGTCGGCCACGAGAGAAGGTTAGCGGGAGTCGATCGATACGAGGCGGAGCCCCTCGAGCATCCGCACCTCGCTTTGAAGCCTTTCCCGCTCGGCCTCAAGCGCCTCGTCCGTGATCGTCAGGCGCGTCGGGGCGTCCAGCCCGAGGAGCTTGCAACGCCGCTCGCTGATCCTCACGGCCCGGTCGATGGCGAGGAGACTTCCTTTGGCTACCTGCGGTGCGATGGAGGCCAGATAGGAGTCGAGGCGTGCCACCTCCACCTCACGGAGTTCCGCCACATCCTGCCGCCCCCACCGCTCCAACCCAGCCATGAACGCCTTCTGGGCTGTCCCGCGGTTTGCGTAGCCCAGCCGGTCAGCGATGGTCTGGAAGGTATGGCCGTGGAGACGGAGTTGTACCGCTTGGCGCTGCCTGTCGGCCGTCTGGGAGCGCCGAACGCTGGCAGGAGATATCGCGCCTCCATGTCCCGATGTTGCCTTGCTTCGCGTCTCCTTGCTATGGACGACCGAGAGGCCAGGCGGGTCGTCGCTCATGGGACCGCAGTGAGCAACTTCGGCTCCAGCCCCATCTTGGCAAGGCGCTCAAGTGCGACGGCCACGTACTTCGGCTCAATCTCCATCGCGAAGCCCCTGCGGCCCAACTGCTCACAGGCAACGAGAGTCGTCCCCGAACCTAGGAAGGGGTCGTATACATCTCCCTCATGGTTGCGGATCGGGCGAGCCATGCACTCCAGAGGCTTCTGGGTCGAGTGTCCACCTTCCACATTGTGGTCAAGGTTGATCTCCCAAAGCGTCGTCTGTGTCCGGTCCCCGATCCACCCTGCCGTCTGCCCTTTGCGAACCGCGTACCAACAGGGTTCGTGACGGATATGGTAGTGCCCGCGAGAGATCGGGAAGTTCGACTTCGCCCAGATCATCTGCATGCGAACCTGGAACCCCGCAGCTATCAGCCCGCTGTAGAACTCAATACTGTTGGGCCCCGCCGGGGCCCAACAGTATATCACCGGGCCCGGAGCAAGTCGGTAGGCGTCAGTCCAGTCAGATCGGTCATCATTGGACACCTCGCCTACGCGGCTCGGCGCGTAGGCGAGGTGTCCGTTCGCAGCAGCCTCGTTGCGCCACGCGGGATCGTAGTCCACTCCATACGGGGGATCGGTCACGCACAGTCGGGGGATCTTGCCATCCAGCAGCAACTTCACATCCTGCTCACTCGTGGCGTCCCCACATACCAGTCGATGGGCACCGAGTTCCCAGAGTTGCCCCCGCTCCGTTCCCCACTTCTCCCGTAGCTCATCAGCCTGGTCAACCTCGGCTCCGGGATCCTCGGGCACTACGCCTCCCATCCCGATCCCCGCACCTCGCGCCAGTTCGTCCAGCATCGCCTGTAATCCCGGCTCCTGCGCCTCCACTTCCGCCAGCAACTCCCCCAGCTTCGCGGCGTCCTGTCCTGCCATCGCGCTTATGGGATCCAGCGTCAGTAAGGCGAGGCGCTCCTCCTCGGGTGAGAGATCCACGTAGGTGACGGGCACCGTCGGCTCCCCGCGGGAAATGGCGAGTTCAACTCGCAGATGGCCGTCGATGACGGTCTGGGATCGACGGTTGACCAATACCTCCGCGATCCACCCAAGAGCATTCAGGCCACCCGTCAGAGCGTCCTGCTGGGGCTTGGGATGGATACGGAAGTTGAGCGGGTTAGCAAGAAGGGATTCGGGGGCCTCTTCACCGTGGCCCACGATCCGGTTCCGCCAAGGCTGAGCCACTACGGAGCCGTCTCCGGCCCGTCCAGCACTCCCAGCAAGCGCCGTCCCTCCCAGCAGGGCATCCCGGCAGCACCGCACGGACACCCTGCGGGCTCAAGGTCTCCCCATGCCCGGTCTGGATGCTCCTCACACACATGGCCCGTTCCGAGACAAAACGGGCACGCGGGAAGGATCTCAGACAGCCCATCGACGGGGAAGGTGCAACCGAACTGGTCCACAATGCTCCTCAGCGGCATGTCGTCTCCCGTCTGTCGGGAGAGAGTGTACGACGCTTGAGGCGGTGGGCCAATTACCAAGCGCCGACCGTGCCGGGGGGCGAGTCGGGTCTGTCCCCTCCCGGTCACGGCTGCCGACGTGCTTCTCTCTGTTCGGGGCTTTCGGCTCTGCGGTGAGTGACCGTACCCTCTGGGCGGTACGAAGCCCTGACCGGACCACTGCCCGACGCCGGTCTTTGCCGAGTGTCACCGTTTCGTCGCTCTGCCCCTCGTTGGCAAAACTGTTGCCCCGGCCAGATTTGAACCGACAACCTTTGGGTTATGAGCCCAACGAGCTACCAGATTGCTCCACGGGACCCGTTCATCTTAGGCACTTCGGGGCCTGCCGTCTAGGCCGGGATGCTTGTGACCGAGCCGTTCTTCAGCGAGGCGATGATGGGGTCAAGGGCGATGGCGAACACGCCCTCTCCACGGCGCAGCACATCGATCACCTGGCCGTCCGTGTGGCAGGCAAAGATGGACGTGCCATCGCTGACCAGCGTGATCCCGCTCAGGTCGGATCCCAGTCCCCGCAGATACGTCACTGCCCCTCGAACCCGCTGGAGGCTCACCCCGGCGTCGAGGAGCTTCTTGATGAGCTTGAGTTCGATCAGATCCCCAAGGGAGTAAAGGCGCTGGGTTCCCGACCCCATCGCTGGCTGGACGCTCGGCGTGACGAGGCCCGTTTTGGCCCAGTAGTCGATCTGCCTGTAGGAGATGCCCACCACGTCACAAGCATCCGGGGCTCGATAACCCCGGACCCGGGAGAGAGTGCGGATGCTCACACCCTGAATCCTACCCTGTGAATGACAATCCAGATTGGAACTTTGCGCGAACTCTTCCTGAATCTTCAGGTTCCCGACGGTTCGTTCATCGTCGCCATCAGCCTGCGCCCCACTTCCCACGGCGGTTCGCCGGCGACCACTACTAGTGGGAGAGTCCAGCAAACCTCGAACACGGTCCCGGGTAGCCAGGGAGGCTCACCCGACACCACCACCATCCTACTGGGAGACGACTTGTCTACAAAACGACATGTCTCCGAGGGAACACGTGGATTATGCATTCCTAGCCCGAGGTACTAGGGCATCTCTCAGCCAGTGGAGCAATCTCCCAAGGAGACACCGGATCAGTCCCCGCAGGACCGCCCGCATCAGATCCCGTGCGAACTCAGCTAGCGGCATGGCCGAGAAGCCAGTCTCGCCACAGCATCCGCAGCCTCAGCCGGACGTGCCAGCCGAGAGCCCGGGTACAGCGCCACTCCACCCCCACCACCCGACACCGGACGAAACCCGAGATAGGTACCACATCCCCCACGTTGGGTGGAGTCGGTAGATCCGCCACAATTTCCGGGCCAGCACCGTGGGCGAAGATAACATTCATGTGAGTATGTCTGTCGTCCGCACCGTCCTGCCGTCTTGGGCCTTGTAGGAGATCACGGGGTCCACGACATGGCCCATGTCCTGCAAAGCGTTTATGAGGGCGCGCTGGATGAATGCAGCGGCATCCCGGCTCGAGCAGAACCGGATAGGCACCACGACCGTGATCGGGAACTCTAACTCCGTCGTCACTCCCATCGACCCCTTCGGTTCGGTCACGGCTTCGCCTTGGCCCCCGTCTTCCGGGCGAGGATCGACCGAGCAACCGCCGCAGCGCCGGTAAAGAGGGCGGTGAGCGTAACCACCCCGACCGTTCCGAACTTCACCCCGACAAGAGGCAGGACGACGAGGACGAGGAAGCTGGCGAAAGCCGCCTCCCAAGTCGAGTGAACTCCTCGGGAGGCCGTATCGACAGCCGGTGTAACGACGACGCCTGTGATCGGCTTTGTCGGTCCGCTGGCAACTACCGGTGTAGTCGGCGTGACGGGGGCCACAGGAACAGACACGGCATCCGCTTGGACCGCTGCGGTGGGCGGGATCGTGACCGTAGCGGAGTTGCTGGCATTCGGCAGCACCGTCTTGGCAAGAGCACCGAATGGTGTAAACGGCTGGAATGTCATCAGCAGGTGGGTGTGCCGGTAAGAGCGGAGCGGAGGGTGGCCTGAGCGACTTCAAGCCCAGACTGTGCTCCAAAATGCAGCGCCAGAGCGGGGGAAGAGGCACAGAGAGTCCCGATGTGGCCGAGGCCGAAGAGGGTGCTTAAGAAATTGAAGGCGGCGATGGCGAGATCAATGAAGTTCATGGCTACTTCACCGCCAAGGGGGCCGCACCAAGGGCAGCGGCGTGGGCATCAGGAACAGGCACCAGGATCGTGGTCGGAGCCGCTTCCTGCGCCGGGATAAACTTCTCCGCCATGGCGATGATGGCCGCTGCCTTCGCTGCGTACTTCTGGTCGAGCTGGACTCCCTGGTCGGCCAAGCCCAGGTAGTGCCGGGCGAGGTCCGCAGCGTGTCCGAAGACGCCCGTCAGCTTCGCAAACAACTTCATGCCTTCCTCCTCTCAACCATCACGGGTGATGCGGGCGGTGGGACTTTAGGGCCGGGAAGGGTGATCGGGGAGGCTTCAAGCGTCCCGGCGATGCCGTGCAGCGCGGCCCGGGTCATCCTGGCCCATGCCAGCGCAATCGGGTCGAGGTGGTCGGCCGCCCCTCGGAGCGTGTCGCTTAACTTCCCCCTCTCCATAGACGCTTCTTTCTACGGCAATAGTGGACAGACGATCAGGCATTGAATCTGCACGGCTGGGGTAATCGTAGGCGATGGGGAGGGAAAGGGAGTCGCCTCCGGCGTCGGAACGACGATCACCGTCGGCGTGACCGGCTCGCCCGGGAACTCCCGCGGCCCCGTGAAGCCAACTCGCCCGGGGAATCCTTGCAGCCCGGTCGCCCCCGGCTCCCCTGCTGGCCCCAACTGACCCTGAGCACCGCTGGTTCCCGGTGGACCGGCTGGCCCAGGTACTCCTTGAGACCCCGGCACTCCTTGAGGCCCCTGTGGTCCTGTAGGCCCTGGTGGACCGGCTGGCCCGGGCTGCCCCGCGGCGCCCGGGGCACCCGTTAGCCCCGGCACGCCTGCGGTCACCACAGCGCGGTGAAGTTCTCCGAGGAGGCGAGGCTGCTGCTCAGGCGCTGCGTTGACAAGCTGGCGCTCGAGCTCGGCGATCTTGGACAGGGCGTGGGCGTAGCGGTAGGCCCCGAAAGCGAGGAGCGCAACCAGAAGGAACAGCGCCACGATGCATATGAGCGGCAGCGTCTGTCCCGGCAGTCCGGTTATCTCCTCGGCGCGGTGGAACTTCGCCGTGAGCTCGTGGGCTTCTTCCTTTACGCTCACAACCGTGCCTTGATCTCGGCCCTCAAGTCGCTCAGGGCCTTCTCTGCGATGTCCAGCTCTCCTCGCAGCCTGGTTATCTCAGCGTCCTTCACGATGCCCGCCGCCAGAGCCGCCGCGAGGGCCGGGCGCAAGACATCAATGACTCCCTGCATGCGGTCATACTCGCCCAGGATCCGAGTCTGGAAAGCTTGTTCGGCAGCCCACAGGTCGGCGGCGGTACTGGTCGCCACCTTCCCAGATGAGGTTCGCCGCACGACGAGCCAGGCCAATAGCCCGCTGAGGCTGGCCCCGACAACCACCCCGGCGCCAGCAATGACGGCTGGTACATTGCTCACCGTCCCGTCGTGACCCGCTGGAGGTAGAGAAGCAGCCCGGCGGTCCCGGCGATGATCGCGGCACCCTCGAAGGTCAGCCACCACGCGAACCTTCGGCTGGGGCGCGTGCCCGTGGAGCGGCTGAGTCCCCTACGCGTCGGGTGCCGACGGAGCTCATACAGGCTGTAGGCCGGCTGGCGCTTCACCCTCGCGGCCCCCAGTGCATCCGGGTAGCTATCACGGGCCCGAAGGCGAGGTGCAGGGCAAGGAAGAACAGTCCGAGCGTGATGAGGTTGACCGTGCCGAGCGTCACGCCGAGCAACGAGAGCAGGAAGCACAATGCAGCGATCAGGGCGAGCATGGGTCCCCCTCGGTGCTCATAGGCGAAGTCTAAGCCTACGAGCGTGAGAATGAGAGGATCAGCGTCCAAATGGGACGGATGATCTGCTCGCTTGCCGTGGTGGGGGCTACCGACGCCCTCGTGCTGGGTGGGCCGCGTGGCTGGGAGACGACCCATTTAGGCACATGAACGAATCCTCATGACTCCCGACTTGGAACCGGTACGAATCGGAACAAGAAGTGGGGACTGGACAACCCTAGGCTTGGCGGGGCGAAGCGCGGCCAGACGAGCTCGGTAGCCATCCCGGCTCGGGTCTAGGAGATCCGCCCATGCCCGCTCAAGGGCCTCGTCAGCGATCTGCTGCCACATCTCGGGTGTGCCCAGTTGCTCAGCTTGGCGGTCCTCGGAGGCCCACCGCTTCACCGACACCACCCCGCCCGTTCGGCCTTGGCCCCGTTCTCCCTTGCCAGCCTTCATCGGCTGCCCCAGAACTTCCCACAGCGCCTCTTGTTCGTCAGGGCGCAGCACCGGACGCATCGGTTCCCTGCCGGTCCTTCGGTGCCGCATGGGGGCGTAGAGGTCTCCTCCACGGATCAGGCGGGAGTGGTGAGCGCGGCAGTAGCCGAGAGCCCAATGGGGATAGGGACAGCCCGGGATGGCGCAGACGCTTCGCTTCGAGTCCAAGGGCAGATCGCGACAGGCGAGGGCCCAGTGGGGGCCGCACGCCAGATCCCGGGCTGGACGGGAGCAGTCGGGGACGACGCAGATCATGGGAGCGGCTCCACTTCCCTAGCGGCCAGAAAGGTCCGAGTGATGAGCGAACAAACCTCGCCCGCGGTCACCTTTCGTCCGAAGACAGGCAGAACCGACCCCATGACGGCCAGCACGTCCCGGTAGCACTCGGGCGTGACGTGGAGGATGACCTCCTCCCCTACCCGAATCCGCTCCCGGGGAGACTGAGCCATGCGTTCCACGATGACCGACCGGACTGCCTTCGGGAGACGAAGGTAGCGGAATGCCGCTATCCCCATAGCCTCCCAGATCGGCACGTCCCGGCCCAACTGGGGAGTGAGATCCCCCACGATTGTCGCCAGCCCTCGTCGGGTCTCATCCGACACGCGAAGGACTTTCTCCCGATTGAGCGGGATTCCTCCCCGGGGGCCGGGGCCGCGCTTGGCGTTCCCCCGTGCCGTGGCTGACTTGCGGGTTCCTCGGGCCGCTGCCAATGTCAGCCTTCCTTTCTCTCTATCGCATAGATGCCGCTCTGGTGCCACGGCAACATCCCCACGACAGTGGGGGCGGGAAAGCCTCTCGGATGAGCCACGAGTGCCCAGCCTGCGTCACAGCACCCGCAGCGATGGCCTAACCAGCCCGTTCGTCCTTCTTCGATGTAGGGGATGCTCAACTCCACATCGCCTTCGTCCGGTACCCACAGCATCAACTCACGATCCAGCGGGAACGCGCAGGCTGGGCACGATCCTTCGACGAGGAAAGCTGCGGACTTCTCACCATCAACTGGCCACGTTGCCCCGCAGGGAGATCGGGGGAGGCTCAAATGCCTTCCTACCTGCCCGACCCGCCCCGGGCCAAACAGCCACAGAATCTCGGTCACAGTCCCCTCCTCACCGGTCTGACGTAGCTCGACAGCGCCCGGAGGCAGTCCGGTCCTTCGTTCAGCCATGCGGTGCAGATGTCCGGCAGATCCTCCAAGTGGCACCCGCCGATGGGGAGCTCGAACGCGATGCTCAGGTCGGGCGCGTACCGGGCCACGTAGAGCACGTCAGTCGTGCTGTCCCAGACCAAGCGGGATGTGTAGCCCGCTCTGCGGTACCAGCCAAGGTCGATCTGCTGGGGAAGGATGCTCACCGAGAAGCCTCTCCCATCGCCCCGCACGCCTCGCAGGGGATCAGGCTCACATCGACGTCATCTTCCTCCGGGTTCCCCGGGTCGGGACTCGGGACATAGCCCTCGCCGAGACAAGCTGGGCAAGGCGGTCGTGGCTCCCTCCCGTACTCAAGGGCGTCTGCGGCAATGCACTGCTCGCACCAGCGGTAGGCGCCGTAGTAGCCGTCGATCCGCTTGCCGCTGTGCTCATCCCGGCAGGAGTAGGGGACAACGAAGTGCTGGCAGCGTGTCCCGATCCTCCGCAGGGCGGTTTCGTAGTAATCCCGGAGAAGATCGTTCCCCGTCGCGTCGAGCGGCCAGGGCGTGAACACGACCTCCACCGCTTCCCTCGTTCCGTTCTTTCCCATTACTGTCGCTCCTATCTTTCGGACCACCGCGGTTCCGACCTGCCCCTCGTCGGGTCGGAGCCGTGGGGAGCCGAACTAGTGCCCGATTGCGGCCGGGGCCTTGCGGAACAGCTTGGCCGGCACCGCCAGGCCCTTGGCCTCCTGCTCCCGTCGGGCCTCGTCGGGCAGCATGAAGAGAATCAGCCGGTCTGCCAGAGCGGGCTCGAACTCCCGGCCGCAGCCCCACTGCCGCCAGCCCTGACCGTCCATGCGGTTCACCTGAATCCTGCATGTCTGCGCCATCAAAGCCCCCATTTCCCGAGAGTTCCGTTGACCTTCCGACGCACGACCTTGCGGACTAACCGACGCCCGAGCGGGGCCACGCTGCCCGTTTGCAGCGACCTCTGGACAGCACGGGCATCCCGGGTCAGGCGTCCAGCCTTGATGACCACCTTGGAGAACTGGTTGAGGGTCATCGGTTAGTGCCTTCCCCGCAGGTGTCGGTCCTGCATCCCTTGGTGCTGCGTGTCCTTCTTGATCTGCCGCGGCGTGGCGTGGCCCTTCCCCTCGGTGTCCTGAATCACGTTCTGGGGAATCTCCGGGCTCTTGCGTGCCCGCTTGCGCTGCTTCGGCGTGGTGCCCTTCATGCTCACGCTCCCTTTCTGACGCTGTAGGTGTACTGCTTCGGGCTGCTGGGGAATTCGATGCTGATCTGACGCTGATCGGCTTCGAGCCGCACCTTGGCTGCCGGGTGCTTGCGCCACACCGTTTCGAGGGCTTGCATCGGGCCCAGCGGGCAGTGCCGGACGAACTCCCCTGTGGCGGTATAGAGATCCACGGGGCCACCCGGACGGGGCTGGCGACGGTGGAGCGACCACGGGTTCCGTCGGGCGTTCTCGGCGCTCAACTGCCGGAGTGCGACGATGCGGGCTCGGTACTCGGGCCACGACTCGCCTTCGACGCGGGGGTCCGAGTCGGCTTGGGCTGCCCACTGGTCGATGTTCACACTCGCTCCCATCCCCATTGGCCATAGGTGCCATCCGCATGGAGGCAACCACGGATCCGTCAGTGCCACGACGTTGCATCTCAACCACTTCCCCCGTAATCCCGATTGGGTTCCGAGGGAGCGCACCCCACACGGCCCACATCTTGAGCACCTTGGCGAAACACTTCCGGGCCGTTTCAGGGGTCTGGTGAAGGTGGGTACAGTGCATGCTCCACACCTTCCCGTTCTCTTCGATGGCTGCGGTATACCTCGGAGAACCGTAGACCTCATGCCTCACCATCACGACTGGCTGGATCCCGTGGGAAGGCTTCATCAGTAGTCCTCCGGATCTGGTCTCGTGCGTTCGCCCCAAGGATCGCCATTCCAATGCCAGTGCTCGACTTCGGGTCTTCGGGCGCTGCCGTGGAACGCCAAATGCTCAGCTTTGAGGGTCGAGAACTTTAGGCCGAGATATTGCTGTTGGACCTCAGTTACATACATGAGACGACGGTGACGCCCTAGATGGCTTGCTGCCCCGTCGGCTGCGCCGCACCGACACGATGGCTCTGTCCCCCGAACGATGTCCAAGACGTGCCCTACTGCCGAACACGTATCAATCAGGCATCGGACGCAGCGGCGACTGGATGCGTAGGCGGTCCCGAACATGTCGCTCCGTTCCCGCATCGTGTGACCACACTCCAAGGTCTCTACATAGCCCTGTTGGGTGATCGCACGTAGGGGCGCGTACCGAGTCGGGCTAGCCGCTGACGCCTTGCCACCAGAGATTCCCCGGCTCCGTTCCCGAGCACCACTTCCCCGACGAGTCATCAGTAGTCCTCCCCGAACACTCCGACCTCGCCAAATACGTCTAGCTGCCACTGCGCCTCCGAGATGGGGCCGGACTCGATACGGGTGGCACGGCGGGCCTTGCGCTCGGCGT
>KBS_DFR1_sep09DRAFT_1000004_pt1 | contig 17002 bp, 29 predicted proteins | sample KBSGLBDFR1Sept09_FD_9215 | JGI IMG/M metagenome (IMG submission 9215)
TGCTATTTAGAATTGTTTTCTCCTGGTTTTGGGCAAACAAAAAAGGTCCTAATTCCTCGGGCAATTGCCGTTGGAATTAGGGCCTTAATTGTTGGCTTAATTGCTGTTGGGTATGTTAGTGGAATATTCGGGGGATATTGTGTGAGGGGCGGAGCGGATTAAATTTTCATAAGCTACTCCTAAACGCTAGTTGAATCGGACAAATCAGTTCGTCTAATTCATCCGCTTTTACCTCCTTCTGCGACCCTCTCGGAAGGGGGGAGCGGTGGGGGAGGGGAGGGGATAAACGTTACATAACTGTCCTTTCTGACGATACGTTCACAGCTACTATTGTATCAATTTATTTCCAATTTATTTCTGCAATGAATTAGCCTCGATTATTGCGCTCCTGCGGACGGAGTAGCCTTTGCCTTATGCGAGTGAATAACGTCGATAAGGTCCTTGACAAGCTGCATTCCATTATCCTTGTTAAGCACCATCAAAGCCTGCGTCAATTCTTCGAAGATTTGCATAATCATTTTGGAACGATCCTTTCAGAAAACGGACATGATCGAATTTACGAGAATACAAAAGGCGTTGAATACAACAAGTGCAGTGTGAAACAAAATCGCATCCCTCCTTTCAATTCACTTAGCAATTCCAGACGGATACCCGTTGGCCTTCTTCCAAATGTGATATAAAAGCAAGGCGGTAATGATGACAATTACTATGTCCAAATTCTCCCGCAATTCGCTAATCATTTAGTGCCCCAATGCTTCCCACGTTTTAGAACCGACAATGCCGTCAACAGTCAAGCCTCTATGCTGTTGCAAAAGACGTACTTCCCGGAGTGTTACCGGCCCGAAGTTTCCATCAATGCGTAGGTTCGATTCCATGTGGTCGTTCAAAGCCTCCTGTAGCGTCCGTACATCCTCCCCTGTAGAACGCTCGGATAGTTCTGGCTTCTCTTCTTTGGGGACATCTTGAGCAGTGTCAAGCTCTGTAACGGAGGTAGGTGTAGCATCTTCGGTAGGGTTGTATACAGCATTCTCGTCAGACATTATTCCTCCTTTCAACTATGGGTATTTGTACTCCTCATTTTGGGTATCGACTAACTTGTATCCTGTAGCAGTAGGAAGGATGTCAGCTACTTCCCTATTGATGAAATAATCTTTGCCGTTAGCTCCACCGAAATATGCATTAGGAGGATCGCAGAATACAGCACCATCCTTTCCTGCGGCTGCGATGCAGAAGCCATAGATCGGATGAGTGAACAGGGTCCAGGCCACGATAGACAACGGTGGTGAGAATTGGGGAGCGATTGCCATTGCCTTACCTCGATTTGGAAACCATAGACAGTCGGGAGAAAAGCAATCGTTTATGTCGCATTGCACATTGTTGATTGTAACTTGTCCACCATGTTGGTGTAGATGAGCAGTAGGCCAGAGAGCTAAATGAGCGTTAGCATTAGAAACGCCATCCCAATCCATTAACCACGAGTGTTTAGGAGCCAAGTAACGCATGAGATAAGCATTTCCATATGGCTCGAAGTTTCCCGCTCCAAGGTAATCAGATATCCCACCATATTGGCCGGAATTAGGAAGGAAGTCGATGGCTCCGAAAATCGGCACTTCGTCAGGGAATCCCAAGGTTCTAGCTTGTCGTCTAGCCTCTTGCCCATCTGCACGTCCAATCGATGCTCCTTTTAATGGCCGATATTGCTCGGCTTCCCATACGAGTCCTATGCCGATATCGTTTTCTATATATCGTTGCATTTCCTCTTTGGTAATGACCTTGCTGTTTGGAAGTGGTGCAAGATATCGCAGTATAAACTCGAATCCAGCAGCCTTAATTGCAGCAGGACTCGGCTGTCCCCATCCCCAATCTAATCCTTTCATGGAGCTAGCAACTTTCCTTGGCGGTTTCTAGGACGCATTTCAGGATGTAATTTAGGATCCATTTGTGTGATGGTAATTATGTGTGGACGTTCTACCATGAAGAGAAAATCACTCGAAACCTGGAATTTGAAAGTGGGTTTTCGAGCACCACTGTAGCGCAAAAATCGCCCTTGGAATTCGTGATTAGTTATGGTTACGAATTCATGATCGCCACCTTTCCCCCCAACAGCAGGCTTACGGCATACGCATTTTGTTACTAGGAGTCTGTAGAAGTCTCCGGGAACGAAATCATCGGGAGATAATACGCTCATGGCTTCTTAGGATCGGGTTGCGAGGGCACAAATGGAGTAGGCAATGCGATAGGTGGTGGCGTGCCAACAGGAGGCTTTGTTACGGTTATAGGGCCTGTTCCGGTCACAGTTAGAATCCAACTAGCATCACTTAACTGGATAGCTGTTAGCACTTGCTCGGAGACAGCTAAATCGAAATTTCCGTCTGTTGAAAGAACGGTTTTTACGTAGTGTGCTGCCACATCGAAATCCTTTCAAGGCTGTTCTGTATAGACCGAAACATTTGCACCACTAGGCGCACCAATTATTGCTAATTGGTTTATCAATGGAGGAAGAAACAATATGTCGCCGCTAGAAAATGGTCCGGTTCCAGCGGGCCATCCTTGCTCGTGTCTAACCGATCCGACTGGCACGCTTATATTTGAGTATGCGTAACTGTTAATTTGAACGCCGAATCCGGCGCTATTGTTTGGCTGCATTTCTACAAATACTCGGCCTACATATGGCGCTAATTGTATAGTGCTAGCTCCAACAGCAGGCGAAGCAGAATAGAGGATGCCGGTAGGGATAATTGGCGGTCTAGTGATTGGAGCAAGGCCCGTCAAGACGGTTAAGGATATCTGAATTCCTCCGGTTGACAATCCTAGAAATCTAACGAACGGCCCGAGATTAGGGAGAATCAATCCTCGCATGGAAGTGTTCATATCCATGTCGAAATCCCATTCGATAGGATCTGAAAACGACCCGTCGATAGACCACTGAATAGCTAACCTGCATCTACCTACGCCTAGGTTGAATGGAGCTACAATACACTCGAATATCTCTAGTGATGTACCAACTACTACAGGCTGGTTAGTACCGATTTGCCAAGTACCCGACGGTAACACAACGTTGTTGCTTGCAATTACTTTCGGCACACTTGCAGGCGGTGGCGGTGGCGGACTAGGCCAAACGATTTGCGTCTCGTTTAGATTGGTTTCAATACCGTAATATCGAGCTTGTAATATTTCTGTGTTTGCAATGTTTGATCCCGTGACAATAATTTGTCCTCTAGCTTGCATGGTAGGTGAGGGCAAATCGTTAAACCATTTAGCGATTGTATTGCCGGTATCTTTCGCTTCCCACTGAATAGGAGCGATCGTCAGACTAGTAAGAGGTAGACCACTGTTGCTAGCAACGATGATAGATCCTGTCCACACTTTACCATCATGCACAGGATTGAATATCAATTGGATAGTGCCATTTACAGGCGTGGCACTAGCGAGTTCTTGTAAGGCGGTTTGCATTAGAGCGGAATCGCTATTAGTTCCTGGCTATTAACTTGTGTAGTTCCAGCAGCGGCTTTAAATTGCAAAGTAAACGTGTCGGTTGCTCCTGGAGTTAGGCCAGTGAATAAATGAACGGATGTACCTCTATCGTCGTTCGCAGCGCCAGAGTTAGAAATTTTCGCCCATGCGTCGGATGCTGCTACGGCATCTGTTCCCGAGCAAGCAACGGATGCAAATGCTTTGTTTCCTGCTGTAGTGTTAAGCAAGTCCACACTGAAAATAACGAGTACAGCACCCGATGCAGGAACCACTACGGCGAGACTGGCGGCTGTAGATCCTGCGAGAGTAGCTGTATATGCGGCGGATGTTGTGGTTCCCTGTACGCTTTGCACATTGGCCGTAGGCGTCAGTTGTGTGCCATGCGAATGATCTGCACGGGAAACGCTTCCACTGACGCCTGCAATGGCCGCTAGGCCCGTTGTGCGTTCACTCACAACTGTATTGCTAAGGGTAACCGAGCTAGATGGCGGAAAATAATCGCTCATTCAGATAATTCCTCGATAACGATAAGTGATCCACCGGAGCTATTTGCAAAGATCGGAGCTAGAGTGTTTAGTTTGAGAGCAGCACCAGCTAGCAAGAATGGAATGAGGCTACTTTGAGAAGGTCCGATGCTGATAGTTGTTGCGCCAGTATTAACGAGCAAACAGCTATTACGTCTCTCTTGTCTGTCAGCTACCCTAGTAGGAAACTGAGCATCGGCACCAGGGAATGTAAACAGTCCTATTGTCCATCGCTCGCTAGGTTGCTCCGATGTAGGAACAATGAATTTTTCCTGTACGAAAATATCGGTCGGTTCATCAACCTTTGTTGCCAGAGTTTCGGTCTGATTCGCCGATAGAGGTAATGGAGAGAGCGGAGGATTCTCTCTAGGATCTTGCCCACGTTCTTCAATTTCTGTACTGTGGAATGCTTGCACTGGCGTTTGCAATTCTGGCAAGAGAGGCGTGTCGGCTCTCATGCGAATCATCGATTCATCTTCGACACTCTCGTCCATTCCGGTGGCGCCTGTTAGGCCAAAATCTGGCGTCTCTATTCCTACAGGCGTTATCGGTCCTAACGGATGTGGTGCTGGTTCTTCTATAGGTGGCGACGATCCTGCGCCCTGCCATGCGCCCGGTACGGGCCTTTTTCGTGCCAATGTCATTCCTCGATTCATGCGGATGCGATAGCAGCACCTTTAACAATTTCAGTTACTCCTGTCTTATCACCAGCCATTTTTGCAAAAATCATGAGAGCTACGATGACTAGTATCAGTCCTATTACGATTTCGGCTCCACGAACTAAATCGGCTTGAATTTTGCAGTAGACAAATCCCATCCATGCAGCAGGATTAACTGCATTCAATCCTGTCGGTTGTGTACATCCGCCAGTAATATTCGGAACAGTGCTAACTGCCGATCCTCCTACAGCACCTATAGCACCACCTATAGCGCCTGCATTTCCAGTGCCGATAGCAGCTTTTATTCCAGCAATCGCAGGCGCTAAAATTCCAGTATCTCGGGATGCTGGTAGTGGAGTTGTTACAAAACCTGCGCCAATGTTTGTGGGAATATTCCCCGATGGTTGTGTATTTACTCCACTGTTATGCTGCACCCATGTAGTCCAGGGATGGAAATTTGTCCCGCCATTGGATACTAGATACGCTGCTCTAGCACTCAAAACTAGATCGTTTGGATTATTCGCTACTTGCTCTCGAATGGTGCCCCTGTCTCTCGCAGGGCAATAGTTGATCTGCCAAACTCCTACAGATTTGCAGCCAGAAAAACCAGCCGGAGATTCCCCAGGAGAGCTATTTATTTTCGGAGTTTTATCAGACTCCCATCCTGCGATTTGCACCATAGTTGCAATGGCATTGTTGTTTGAGAATCCGCCCATCATTAATGCAGCTACTAATTGTTGGTCAGTAGCAGGGGGGCCTACAGTAACAACGTCGGGCATTTTACTTGCCCATTCTTCCTAGAAGCATCTTCATCATTGGATTCGACTCCATTGCTTCGGGAATGGCTGCTGCCAATGCAATCAATGGCGCTAGTTTTGTTTGCATATCGTTAATTGCAGTTTCAATACGATTTATAGCAAGATGAGCTTGTCGAAATTCCTGACGAAATTGTTCTAGCGTAACTGGAGGATGCAAAATTTCATCGACTACTTGCAGATTGCGCTCTATTTCTTCCTTAGTAAATGGCTGCAAATCATCGAATTGATGAGCAAATGGATTGTCTGCCATAGGATTCCTTAGCCGTAGATAAACGGATGATCGCCTGCCATGTACAGACTTCCTTGATAGTTCGGCTGTTGCGTAGGACTTTGTGGGATGGGTGCTAGTTGCCCTCCATCGGCTTGTGGCCCCACGTATCCAGCTTGTACAGCCTGGACAGGAGAAATGCCTAGTGGCACTGGTGTACCTACAATGACAGGGGGTGCTGTTATTTGAGTGCTAAGAGTGTTCCCAATTGGATTCGATGTAAGGACTTGCCCTTGCCTATCTGTGACGTTGCCGATGGGCGCTGTTTGAGCACTCGAATCTAGAGTACTAGGAGCGGGCGTAGCAGGCGACGGAACTGTTGGATAGTGGTTCGGCATTGTAGGATTGTTCAAGCCGAGATTGTAACCGAGAGGAACTGAGCCAGCGCCACCAGACCACGGCAATTGAAATGCTTGTCCTGTAGCTGGATCGATTGCATAGATAGCGCCTGTATTCGGATCAACTGCGGTAGGCAAAGACGATGAAGATGCAACGCTAGCGGGATCTGCTGCGCCTGTAGTAGCCGCAGCTTTGTTTCTAGAACGTAAATACAAGCCAAGAACCCCACCGCCCGCAAGGATGACAACAGGCGCAGGAATTCCCGCAATCTTCATTGCAGTTAGTCCTTTAATATCCATTCTGTTTATCCTTGTCTGAGCATTGCGGGAGGAATTTGATCGCTAAACAATTGTGGTTCTACTCGCTCGATTCTGTGCGGCTCTTCCCACCAGGGAACGTACTGATATTGAGCGATAGCTACGTGCGGAGTAATGCCAACCTTGCCACCACTGAAATGCTCATTTCCAAGTGGATTAACATCTTCGGCATATTCGATATCGTAAACCATGCCTTTTGGCTGTCTAGCTCTAACACTAGCTCGCCCACCAGGCCAAATCAGGTTGTTCATTCTGTCTCTTAGTGTGTATGAAACTGGATTAGGCAATCGCTGTTCAATATCGGGTTCTGGAACGCTCGTTTTAGTTACTACTTGAACGTACCCATCGTACGGACTATGCGTCCGCAAATGCCCGTTGTCAGGCACGCCGTAGGATGCATGTGGCTCTTGCATGACGCTAGGAAATGCCTCTTCGGGCCGATCCAATTCCATTTGTCCCATGCGAATTTTGGGATCAATTGCGGCCAAATCCTGTTGCGTAGGAATCTTCATTCTAATCGCCTTGTGCTGCACGCAACGCTCCGCTGAAAGCATCACCAAATGCTTTCACTGTACCTGCTGTGCCGCTATGAGATACGAGCGTAGTTACTAAGGCAACTCCCACAATGAGAGCGCCTAGGTTGAACAATTTATCCAGATTCATTTACCTCGATTCAAGATTGGCGGGGGTTACTCCACGTCTGGCGAAATGAGGTGAATTTTGCGGAGCAGCCAGATAGCACCGAGGAAAATCTGTCGCAAACTGGTCCAAAATAAGTTACTCATTTCTTTGCAAATCCTGTCAAGAATTCGTGATGGGCAACCAGGATTCCCACGAAAACAAGAGGCGCAAATATTGTTCCGATCTGTTCTGGTAGGAGCAGAATTACCAGAAAGACAAAAGCTAATCCGATATATTGCTTCGGATTGAAAACGCTTTGCTTATTCGTTTTTCCTACGATATCACCTAGAACAATTGCACCCATGCTTGCGGCTGCCCAAGGCAATACAGCATTGGTTTTTGACTGAGGCACTGCTCTAGATGGCGACAAACTTTGTTGTATTTGACCAGGCATTTAGCCTCCTAGAGCACTACGAATTATTGCCGATGGCGCTTGATTCTTCCATCCTGCATAAATCAAGAGAAGGCCAAGGATCAATATAAATGCGCCCACAAATGCCATATGGTTCTATCTTTCTGGCGGCAAATTAGGTTGAATACTTGCGGCTGTCCCACCTTCTTTACTGGATAATTCTCGAAGATTGAGAATTTCATTTCTTAAAGAAGCAATCTGTTCAACAGCATCATGGCGTAAATCAGCGAGCTTGTCTTCAGTATCTCCAAGTTTCGTAACTACCCGAGTTAGTTCGGAGTTAACAAGTTGGTGGATTTCACTTTGTCCAGTTTTTAATTGTTTTTGGTTCGAGGTTAGTTTCTTCGCTATGAGGCTGCCCCCGGTAACGATAGTAGCCGACATAATTGTGTTCAAATCTACTGGCAAAATTGCCATTCAACCTCCTGTCCCCGACACTTTCTTCATAACGAATGGAGCAACAAACATGATGATAATTACGGTCACGATGACAGTAGGCCAACTAACCTTGCTCATGTAATCATCCTCTCGCAATTACAGGTTTGAAATATTTATGAATGATGACTAGAGCTACGATTGCGCCTGCTATGTATGCTGCGACACACAGAGCTTCGGGCGGTTGATTTGCAGGATGCTGAAAAGCACGTACAAAATTCAGCTTTGCATACTTGTCTGAAAGCATGCCTTGCATTCCCAATTCGTCAGCACTGGTAACCATAGCTTACCTTCCACCAACAGGCGCAACATCGTTTGTGAGTAGCTTGATAGTGCCAGCAGTAGCACTATTTCCGACCATTTCAAAGCGGGTAGCTTGTGACGTAGGTAGCCACAAGTTTCTCGCCTCGTATCCGATATGCCCATCGACGTCGTGTGTGTAATCGAGAGCGAATAATCCAGCAGGAACAATGCCGGTTGCTTGCACTGCTCCCGATCCACCAGGAGAAGGGGCGGTAAGACTCGCACTCAATCCCAATCTTTCGGCTAGCCATGTAGTCAAATGAAATTGTGTGATCTGAGAATGAAGCTGGCGGTTGTCCCAGTTCACTGTTACAGGATCAGGGAACACGGTAGAGTCTCGGGTAGTCGTGTTCTGTTGTGCTGTATTGTTCCGTGCTTGTAGCACAAAGTTTCGGATGAGGTTTCCAACCTTGATAAACTGCATTGTGTTAGCACCAGCATTGATCGTTTTGATAAACTGCGACCAATATTGAATCGTCATCACAGCGGGTGGCGTCGTTGCTTGAGGCTGTCCAAACACATCTTTAGCAGCAGGATGCGACCACGCCTCTAGGAAGCTCCTAACTCGTACTGTAGGCACTGTGGTAGGCGCAGTGGGAAAGAGGTTTGCGCTAGCTGTGACGGTAAATCGCAGCTTGAATGCAGCAGCCGCAGATTCGTTAGGCAACGCTCCATATCCGTCCCAGGGCGTGATTTCTACAGGGATGCGAATAAGGAATGAGAAGTTAGTAGTAGATACGTACTGCGGATTCTGCCTAGGATCTGTCCACCAGGCATAGCCGCCGATGAGGTTTGCTAGGAACAAATCCCATCCGGTCGAAGGTCCGTAAATGGGCGCTCCATTGATATCGAAAAGCACTACCTCATCGAAGATGTTGAACGGAAAATCATTTGCAAGAGTGCCAGCGCCGATGGTTCCGCCGCTAGCAGTGACAAGTAAAACGATGCTCTTAATGTAGCCGTATGCAGGTACATCAAAAGGTCCGTTAGTTACAGTACCAGCACCAGGGATAGCACTAACGTCAATGCCCCCCGGTTCGACGTGCTCATGTGCTGCACGTACAAATGTGATAGGTCTTGCAGGAGTAGCAGTCTTCGCAGTTCCACCAGTTTTCGGAGCAGGAATTACAGCCAACTCACCACCTTTGAAATATAGGGTCGAATATATGCCTATAAAACCATGCAACAAACGAATCCCAAATCTTAGTCATTAGCTCACAAATGCAAGTGCCCTACCAGCTATATTATCTGGACCGATCCAGCCTGCTAGCACTCGTAAGGATGCAAGACCGATCATAAGTTGCAGAAGAAAAACAATGAAATTCAGTGCAGAAACATGAATGTGTGCCTGCATGGCTACCTCATTTCCAATTCGGAGATTAGCTTCTTTCTCGTGACGTTGTTTGAATAAATGAATTGATGGTATCGTAATTGCCTTGCAACTTGTTGCAAATCTTGCACGCCTGAAATCTCTTTCAATCGTCTTGTATTGTGCTCGTCTGGATTATCCCAAACTATCAAGTGCTTTGTTTCACTGTACGCTTCTAGAGGAATCCAGGCGCTTCGCTGTGTAGAAGCAACAACAGTTATATCGGCAGATCTGCCCTGCATCCATACGTTTTCTATTTGTTTGGCAAGCTGCAACATTCGAGTCAAAAACCGCACTTCATCGAAATACAATGCCCAAGATCCTGTACGATTAACATGCTCTAGTGCTTTAGCAAATTCCCTCCTTTTGATTGCATTGTCACCGAGCAAGGAATTTGCTCGTTGTACAGGCCAGAGCATTACTTTCCGCATATCTGGCGGCGGCGGCCACGTCTTAATTGCTTGAAATCCTCGCTGCTTAAAGAGCTTGTATGTTTCGTCTCTAGACTTAGTAAGAAAAGCAACGACCCATTTACGTTGCTCTAACAACTCTGCTGCAAGCGTAGTTTTGCCGACGCCTGTAGGACCTATCAGCGTTGCATGTTCGCCCTGTTCCCATTTAAGTTCGCGTTTGAACGTATCCCAGCTGACCGTGGGAATGATTAATTTAGGTTCAATTATTCGGCTGTTGAGGGAACGTTGCAAGGTAATCTCCAGCGTTATCAGGCTGTGTAGTTGGCACCGGGCGCAGCCTAGGCTTTGGCATAATACTAAAATTATGATGTTCCAAAATTGGTAGCAATGTCATAGCGGTTGTCATGGCTACTCCACCCCATGCAGACGTAGCTAGAATTCTTTCAAGCGTTCGTCTAACGTTTGGATTTTCTCTCGCTAATTTGTCCCATGCTTCTGCATTAACTTCGGCTTGCTTTCCAATCCAGGTTCCGCAATGATCGCATTTGAATGAAACTAATAGACCAAGCCCAGTGAACAATTCTTCTAGTTTTGGCTTGAGTTTTGACTTGCGTGTAGTCGATCCTTTGGGAGTAGAATCCTCACCTTCTATTACGATTTCGGGATGAGCTTGCGTACAATGTTTTTTCATGCCTCGCAGCGATTTGAAATCGCTACGCTCGCAACCAGGACATTGAAAATCTCCGCTTGCGTGCGAAGATCCTTCATCGAAAACTAGATCCGATTCTTCTACGCTCATAGCCATCCGCCAGCTTTTCTAGCCTGTTCTATTGTCCAGTGATTCTCCCAAGGAGGATGAAAACCATAACATTCGGAGCATTGATCTATCCGTTCTAATTCAGCTCTAGAATCGTCGATAGGAAATGTCTGTACACCTACCTCAATCCCGTCTATAAAATACGGGATGTGTTTCCAACCAGAATCAGGAGGAGAAATCTCTTTCATTTGGATCGTCCACGCTCACGAAACCAGGGATGCTCTGGCGTAGGGTCACTATCTTCCTTGCCTTCCTTGCCCTCTTCCTTGCCCTCTTCCTTGCCCTCTTCCTTGCCTTCCTTGCCCTCTTCCTTGCCCTCTTCCTTGCCCTCTTCCTTGCCCTCTTCCTTGCCCTCTAGGGCCTTTCCAGCTTCCTTTTGTATGTTGTTCAACTCTTCTGCAATTTGACGAGCCATACGACGATCTTTTTCGGTCAGTTCATCTTCATCCGTTTCTTCAAGAGCTTCGATCTGAGCATCGAGTTTTCTTAGTTTACTTCGTAGCTTGATACGTTGCGGATCGTCGGCAGGTAAAGCGGTAATTTCTGCATCTAGAGCCGCACGTCGTCGATTCAGACGTTCAATTGCAGTATCAAATTCTCCCAAAATTACGCCTCCGAATTCGTAATATATTGCAAATAAGGTTGTCCAGATTGTACCTTTTATCCCTCTAGACAGGCACGACCGGGGGGAGTAGAATCGTCCTACTCACCCCCGGTCGGCGGGGCCTGACTGCTGCGAATTGTGGAGGCAATTCGCTAGCATCGAATCCATTTTACAGTGCTGTTTCCTACAGTGCTGCCACCGTTTTTGGAGGGATATATAATGCCTAGTGGTGCGAAAGCTGCTGCTGCAAATTCGACCGATATGGTTCCCGGATACTCCAAGCTCGATTCTCTTATGGAAGCGGTAATCGCTGACGTGGGAGAAGTGCAAGCCGGCGACATTATCGAAGCTATCTTGAACGCAACAACTGAGGATGAAATTCTCGGCGGTGGCGTTGTCCACGTCGAGGATCTCATTCCAATGGAAGATGAAATCGAGATTATCAATCCCAATCTGCGAGCGCAAGCATCGACGTTTGCAGGCACCGATTACTACCTCGTTGCCGACGTGCGAGTGAATGGAACGCCTGAAACTCTCGTTACATCTTCCGGTAATATCATTGCTCAGTTGTTCAAGATGGTCGAGCTTGGAATCCTCCCGCAGACCGTGCGGATTCGCAAGAGTCATACGCAAGCTGGATTTGACGTTTATCGCTTCGTCAAGCTTCGCAAGCGGCCAGTTAAGGCATAGCCTTCATTCGCTCTGCTACGGGTCGCTAGACACGTTCTAGCGACCCGTAGCCTTTGCCTCGATAGGGTTCTGATGGGAAACAGATTCAAGTCAAATTGGGAGCAAGTGCCTAGAGAAGATGCTGCATGGATGGATTATGCAGCATGTCTAGACGTTGCCGATCCTGATATCTTCTATCCTAATTTTAACATCATGACGGATGCACAACGTACAGCCGCCATCGAACTAGCTCAACAGCTATGCAATGTATGCCCAGTAAGAATCGCATGTGAACGACGTTCCGAAAAATTCTCGATGGGATGGGGAATTTGGGGTGAGTATGTTTACGATAGATCAGACCGACGCAATACCGCTTGAAGACGATCTAAGAGAGTCCGATTTAATCTTCGAGGAATGGACTACAAAAGATACTCCAATTGTCCCCGAAACTGAAAGAGAGATTCTTCTTTTCGATGGTGAAGCCCAAGGAAACGATTACAACCTACTTGCATGTAGCAATAGAAATTATCTATACAATCCTCAAGGTTCGTTAGGTACTGAGGAATGCTTCAAATTTCTATGCATGCAAGGCGAACCGAGCACATTGCATTTTGGCTTCGCATTTGGATACGACATAAACATGATGCTTGCAGACTTGAATAAAACGCAACTTACACGACTAGCAAGATTCAAAAGAGTGCGCTGGCAGAACTGGTTTATCGACCATATTCCAGGAAAACGCTTCGGAATTAGAAACATCGCTACAGGCGATTATTGCACCATTTGGGACCTATTTCCATTCGTTCAATGCAGCTTCGTAAAATGGATCAAAGAATGGGAATTAGCAGACGTAGAAACTGTAGCTCGTATCAAGCGTATGAAAGAATTGAGGGATGTTTTCGACACTCAATCCTTTGAAAATATCCTGGAATATTGCCTAGAAGAATGCACCATCGGCGTCATTGGTGCGAGAAAATTAATTGGCACTTGCGAGAGTGTTGGTATTCATTTAACCAGTTTCTATGGCGCAGGATCGCTCGCTAGTGCCATGCTAAAGAAGCGCAACATATTCAACTATCTAGGAAAAACTCCACCGGAAATCGAAGCACTAGCAGACCTAGCATACTTCGGTGGGCGTAGTGAGATTAGTCTCATTGGCAGAGCAAAAGGTCCGTTGCATGCTTTCGATATCAACAGCGCCTATCCAGCAGGTGCAGCAGAAGCGCCGTGCTTAGTTCATGGAGAATGGATCGAAGACAATGCCTTTGACTACATCGACAAAGCTCTTCCTAAATTCGCACTATGCGAAGTGGAATGGGATTTACGTGAGAGAAAAGAACTATGGTTTGGTCCATTTCCTGTACGTCCGAAACGGGGATCGATCCGATATCCTCTTTCAGGTAGTGGCTGGTACTGGAGCGTTGAAATCGAAGCCGCTCGTAGAATGTACCCTTACCAAATCACCATCAAGAATGTGCATCGATTTGACCCTAAATGCACGCACCAACCTTTCAGTTTCATACGGTACACATATGACGAAAGGCGAGCATTAAAGAAAGCCGGCAACTTCGGGCACATGCCTTTAAAACTGGGCTTAAATTCTCTCTACGGTAAGTGTGCTCAAAAGATAGGTGCAGCACCATATCGCTGTTTGGTATGGGCAGGATGGATTACAGCGTTCACCAGAGCCAAGATTCTCGATGCTGTGGCACAAGATCCAGAGGCGATTTTGAGCATTGCTACTGACGGCATTGTTTCCAAACGAGAGCTTGATTTGCCTGTCAGTGAAAAGCTAGGAGAATGGGAACACAAAGTCATTGATTGGATCTTCATTGCTCAATGCGGCGTCTATTTTTACGATGATGGGACAGTCAATGACGAAGGCGAAAAGATCACTAAGAAGTCTAGAGGATTCTTAGCGAAAGAGCTTTCTATGGAAATGATCGAAGCTGAATTGAAAGCAAAAGGAGTGCTCGGAAAGGTTGAGGTTTCAGCTAGAAGATTCATCGGATATAAGTCAGCATTGAAACGCAAAAATTGGGATGAATGGAGGCAATGGCATGACGTAACCAAACAGCTACGTTTACGTAGCGAACCACGTAGACGAACCATCGGAGGAATTGAGAGACTCCCACAATTAGCACGCTGTATTGGAAGTGTGATCATTGATAAAGATTTTATTCGTACGATTCCTCCATTCGATTCCAGCGAATTCAAACCAGATAAATACGATGTGGAGGATCGGTTTGTGCTCGACTGGAATGCAGAATTAGACATGATGTTAGAGCAACCTACGTTGTTCGATGGAGACCCGTTATGATGAATTTGGTAGATGCTGCATCGGCAATTGTTTCCGCCTGCGAAGAGAATGGATTTACCGATCTAGAAACCATGCACGTTCTTTGTCTTGCTGAAGAAAGCGGAGAATTTGTAGGAGCTTATCGACGTTGGAAAGGACTTGCTCGCCGAACAGGTGATTTCAATGAAATGGCAAAAGAACTTGCAGACGTGCGAATTTCTACTCAAGTTGTTGCTCAAATATTAAACATTCCTCTAGACCGATATGTCGAGTCTAAATTAGAAGTGGTATTCACTAGAGGATGGAACGATCGGCTAGCTAAATGAAAACAGATGCAGACCGAATCTTCGAAAAGCATATAGATTCATTTATCGCTATGCTAACAGGATTTATAATGGCCTGTTTAGGTATAGCTGTATTTCATATCCAACTATGGATTGGTGTCCCAGTGTTCATAGTTGTGATAGCAATACTTGAAATTCGAGGAATATTCAAGGACGTTGAAAAGCTCGGAAAATGAAATGATTACATCGAATTTGTGGAGGCAATTTCGATTCAAAGCATCGGCTGAATGAGTGCAGACCTTAACGATCTACCGGAGGAATTTTGGGATGTTCTAGACGACATGAATCTTTCAGCAGGAGACGATCCAGATAGCGAAGCTGCATTTAACGCTGCAATTGAAATAGGCTTGCAAGTCAGTGAATCTGGATATCTCTCCGACGATTGGTACGATCTATATGGAGACGACTTGCAGGATCTAATCGAATGGCTGCTAGACAACGACGTCGATCCTCACGCATTCTTCGAGGCGATGTATGGAATGGTATGAAAGGACAGTTAAAATGATCCCAGTTAATTGGTTGGCTCATGTAGGAACATTTTGGGTAGCAGCAGGTCACGGTCCTATCACTGATTTTATCAGTGCAGCAGGCCACTTCTTCGGACACGTTCCGCACGGCATCGGGCACGTTTGGTGCAACCTTTCTCGATACACCTACAATGACAATAACGGCATCGTGCGAAGCACTAATATTCCCTGTCGCTAACTAGGAGAAAATTGCAATGACGGACGCGATAGCCTCCCCCGAAATGGGGGAGGCTTCGCCTCTCATCTATCACACTGATAGAAGAGGCAAACGAATCTATCTCAACAGGGATGGAATTGAATCCCTCGCAAGTAGAACGCTGTACCAATTCAATACTCTCGTTCCAGAGAGTGCCAAATATCCTAGAATTCAGATGGAACCTAGTGCCGAATTTCAAACGTGGGGATACGACGATGATACAGGGATGCTCCTTCTATTGTTCCGTAGCTATTCTAGGCTTTCAATCGCCTTGGCTTACTGCGACGCTACTGGATACGAAACCACGATTAATCGGCATTCATGGGTGCAGCACCAGAAGTATTTACAAGATCGTACGATGCGTCTCACAAGCCCGCCCAATGTCCACGACGAAATAGATGAATCTGGCATAGTTTGGAACACTGGCAGAACCTTGATCAAGGAATATCTTGCTAAAGGCTACCTATGGGTTCCAGACGAGAAAACAAACGCAATGCTACATGCTCCTTTCACCAACGAAAATTACACTGAAAATGTTTCATTTTTAGTCGGAGTTACACTAGCAATTTCTGAGGTTGAATCGCAATGGAGCGGCAAGCCTAAAATTGACGAAGTCAATGCTCCCATTGATGAGCTTCCCGAGGTTGCTTCCCCCCCATCGTTCATTCGCAAAATAATTGCTTACTGTCTGTATGGCGGTCCATTGCTCATAGCAGGATGGCCTACTCGATGGTTGTTCGTTCTCATTTCTGCTCCAATACCGCTCAATTGGTTTTGGCGAGGCATTCTCATTGCTACTGCCCAATCTGGCTACAAGCTCTGGAAACGTTATCAGATAGGGCAGTTTGAGCGAGACCTTTTCGCCGAAGAAAGCGAGCTAGCTAGAGAAGAGGCTGTATATCTTCTAGAGCGTAAATCGCTGAATGACGAAAGTGATATCCGTTCATCCGATGATTTCACTAAGCAAAAGAACAAGCTAGCTGCGAAACAACGAGGAATCATGTTCCATCGTAAGGAACTGGATTTGCGAAAGCGCAACTTCTACATTCGTAACCTGCATGGAATGTCTCGCAACAAACGCAACAATATTCAGCGAATGCTTACGGGGGGATTTTGAGTACAGCAGCCATCCTCGAAGAGTACGGGCGCAGCTTCGCAGCTACCATTCGCCTCATGATGGGGCCTGGCACTCCGCTAGAGCTTCGCTCCGACGATTCGGGACGGTATGACCTGCGCTCGTATCCGTGGGAGCAGATAAACCGACAGGATTTTTGGTCGTCTACAAAATTTCTGCGAAAAAATTCTGTTCCCTCAAGTGAATAGCCATCCGTTCATATACGGATGAGGTTTTCCAGGATCGCAGATGATTATAAAAGCGCACTACTTCACAGCTCATACACAGCAGCGAAAACGGTAGCCACAAGATAGGCTGCGATTGCAGCGCAACGAAGTAAGCGGATCGCCGCAGTATCCGCCAGCCGCAACCCCGGACCACGTTTAGGCGTGCAGGCACCGGGCGACTGGCGGGGAAAAC
>KBS_DFR1_sep09DRAFT_1000005_pt1 | contig 15489 bp, 17 predicted proteins | sample KBSGLBDFR1Sept09_FD_9215 | JGI IMG/M metagenome (IMG submission 9215)
ATGCTTCCGGGACATTGGTTGATTGGCTTGAACAGGCTATTGCTCTTACGCATGTCTCCCCAAGCTGGCTCAATGATCTCGAAATTATTGCGATGCACGAGAGTGGCGGAAACCCGAACGCAGTTAATAACTATGATATTAATGCCCAGGAAGGGCATCCCTCGCAGGGCTTAATGCAAACGATCCCTTCAACCTTTGCCGCCCATGCGCTTCCAGGCCACACCAATATTTTGAACCCGGTTGATAACGCGGCGGCGGCTATCGGGTACATCGAGGGTCGATATGGGACGGTTTTTAATGTTCCCGGCATTGTGTCGATGGCCAATGGTGGACCCTACGTGGGTTACGCGCGCGGGACCAAACATGCGCCTGGTGGCTGGTCCTTTGTTGGTGAAGAAGGCGTTGAAGCTGCGTGGCTCCCTGGTGGCTCTGAAGTTGTTCCCCATGAGCAACTGCAATCCGTTATGAAGCAGGTCATTGGCACTTCACACATGACAACCGAGGGCACAACTGCGGCTCCATCGTCAGGGGCAACCATTAGTATGCAGCATCTGGTTGGAACGCTCAATCTCTCGGTCCAGATGCAAGGAACAACGATGACGGATAAGGAACGTGATACGCTGATCTCTGACGTTATGATCGTGCTTCAGAGCGCGATCCAACAGCTTGGCAGTAAAATGTAATGAATGTGCTATATATAAGGAAGGGGAGTGAGTCATGGCTGGCTTATTTGGCATTGGGGTTTATCAGCCAATAGCCCAGATTCCACCGGGTACGATCAAAGCTTCCCTGATTACAGGTTCGCAAAGTGGAGGAGTACCAGGGGTTTCTACCCTCCTTTATAGAACTGCCGTTGAGGATGATACTCCGGTTGTTTATGAACGTCTCAACGAAACCAGTGGGAATCAGGCATATGATACCAGTGGGAATGGGTATACGGGTACGATTGCCGGAGGCGTAACCTTAAATGTTCCTGGCCCGCTTCTGGGTCCTGGGGAGTCCAAAGACACCTGTATGAAGTTCAATGGAAGTAGCGGCTATATCTCACTTGGAAGCTTCTCTACGCTAGGATGGGGCGAAATATCCGTGGAATGTTGGGCCAATCTCTCCGGGTCGCTCTCTGGCAATCCCCGCATTCTTGCCAATAGTCATACAGATGTTGATAATCATGGCGTTCAGCTGATGGTTAATGGGAGTAGCGGAACCATCTCCGTCAACCTGGGGAATGGCTCGACGCAAACAACGGTGACGAGCATCTCGAAGTTGACCGCAGGCAAGTGGATGCATATTCTTTTTACCTGGGATGGAAACCTGATTCTCCTCTATATCAACGGGCAACTGGAGGGTAGTGGGTCACTCACCGGCCCGCTGAGTCCGGCAACCGGTTCTGGGTATAATATTGGGCGAAACCCCGTTTATGCTGGAGACTATTTTTCTGGGAACATTGCGAACGTATGCTTTTATCGATCATGCCTGGCCGCAACGGATGTACTCTTTCATTATGATACCGGGCAAACCACGGGGGGAACCCTGATCGGTTCGGGCTTTGCGCCAGCGCCGTTTACGCTTGCTCCCCCTGGAAGTGGGCTCTATGGTGGGCAGTATGGCTATGTAGTGTATACGACGATCCGCGCGCCAAAGGTCTTACAAATTCAACCAGCTCAATCGATTGGTATCGACAATCTGGGAAACCCGGTTGTTCGTGGGTTTCCCCAGGCCATCTGGTCGTATTCGACGCTTCGACCCGATTACTGGTACTATTTACGCTGGCTCTGGAAACTCTCAGGACAAGCACCGCCCGGTTACCAATATCTAGTGGTGCATCAGTATCCCGATCAAAGTGGCAACAATAACCCTGTCCAGCAGCTTGCACGATGGGACCCACCAACACATGGGTATCGCAATGTAGGAGCCTATGTTGGTGTGCAACTCAAGTTTACGTATCTTGGTCAGGCAGTACTTAATTCATCCGTTCCAATCGTCTCCGTGGTGTGGTAAAAAGAAGGAGGAAAAGAAAGAAAGATGGCTTCTCCCTATAAGCTATCCAATGCTGACCTCCAATTCGTCAATTGCTCTGGCCAGCGCTTTCAACTCTATTTAGCGTTTCTTAATCCCGTGAGCATCACCACGACCTATCGGGATATCAATATGGACTCGTCGGGCAACTGGCAACCACCCCCTAATTTTGATACCGCTGCAAACAAAGTCGCTCCCTATTCCCCGGTTGCATGTATGGGTTCCAACCGTATTGGCTTTGTGAATGAACCTCTCTATTTTGATGGTATGCAAAGCTATCAGCGAAACGATGTCCCCGTTGTCTCCTACGCCTGGACGGCATCTGGCTCGCCCACTGCTACTAGCTATCACAATGGCGCGCAGATGGGCTACACCTGGTCGTCTCCTGGTCTTTATACCGTGAAGCTCACGGTAACCGATCGCGCTGGCACGACCCAATCGACGACCCGACAAATCATGATCTACCAAAGTCGCTCGTCTGCCCTGCCTGGGATGATTACGGTCTCGGGACCATCCGGCTCGCTGGCGAATGGAGGATGGCAATGTCAGGTGACAACAGTGAACTCGCAGTTCTCGCTGTATAATCCTGATGCCCTGCCAGTTGGCACTTATCAGCCAATGATTCTGCTCGTAGAAACAGAATACGAGTTACTGCCTGGCCAGTGGATCGCTCGGACGATTGGCCCTCTTGGCCAGTTTAACCCAGGATATCCATATGCTGATCCCCGTATCCTTTTCGATGGATATGTGCAAACGGAATCGATTCATCAGGACGTAGACAAAGACACCCTCTCCTTTACCTGCCAGGGACTTCAGGCCATTCTTAATGATGCAAAGACGCATATGATTGGCTACTACAACTGTGCCTATACTAGTGTGAAAAATAGCATTCCCCAGGGCTGTAAACCTTCAACGATGGGACAGGGCTTCATGGTTGGCGGGCTTCAGACCAACGACGTGATTATCTCGGTGCTCCAGTATCACTCAAATATTTGCCAGTTTCACGATGTTCATATGTGGAATTGTGCCATACCCTGCGCGCCGTACATTGGGGGTTCAGCGAATGCTTATTACAATCCACAATACTCAACGCTCTCCGTCAACGAGGGAAGCGTTTGGCAAAATTTAACAGACCTGGCAGCGAATGAATGGTCTCAGGTGTATTGTGAACGCGACGGTTCCATTAGAGTTGGCCCACAAACCAATTACCGGGGACAGGAATACTGGCAACAACCCTGGCTCTATAATGGAACCTCCGTCACCGCTGGATCATATATCAATCTGCTTCAGGATCTGGGATACTCGATTGCAACTCCTCCCAGTATTCTGGACGCGACGACGATCCCGGCAACGATCCCACCGATCCCGGCCCAGATGATGCCAGTCTACTTCGTCCATCAGTGGGGACATCAACAATTGCCCTCTCCCTACTTCCAACCATTTCAGGGACAACCAGACCCGAACGTCATCTCCTTTTTAAATTCACAGGCTGGCCCACCTTTATTGTGTACCTTTAGTGACTGTCCCGTTTTTGATACGGCAGCATCGCCACCGAATGCGGGTCTCTTTCCCCCAACCTACTATAATTGGCCACAGGATCTTGCGATCTATCCGGTTGCGATCGATGTCCAGGGTAACTATACCGGTCGTACCGCACTCGTTAAATTAATTGGAACGCTGGCCCAGGCCCAAACGATCTTGACCAGTTGGTACCCACAAAATACGTTTGCTGTAGCGGGCGATGGCACGTCAACGATCGTGACAACCACCCTTCCAGCAGGGAACTGGAATGTTGATGAGAGTCACGTAGTCCCGGATGTGACCGCAGGGTTGAATCGAACGCTGGTACTAAACTATTGGTGGGAAATAGCGCAGCGTATGTATTATGCGTCGAACATTAATTATAATGTAACCATTACGGCTGGTATGCTTTCTTGTATAAATCTGAGCGACCTGGTGGGAGTGACGCGACAAAACAATGCACTTGGGCCAAAGTGGCAAAACAAAGCATTTTATGTTGATGGCATCTCTTATCAGATTGATGTCAACGCACAAAACTGGCTTACCTCCCTCACGTTGACAGAGATTACGAGCGCAAGCCTGGGGCCGATTCAGAAGCCTCCAAAAGTGGTTCCGAAATGGTAAGAAATCTTTCGAATCATTAAGAACTATCTCTTTTCTTTTAGAGAAAGTTAGAAATGGTTTGATATTATTCAAATCATTTCCTTTTTGTTAGAAATGATTTGATTTGTCTAGAAAAGGTTAGAAATCTTTGGATCAAACGTCATCGGAACGAACAATCGATTCTTATGCTCCAGAGGAGATTGAGGAACTCTTGTCGAGTAATAACGTGGTCACTTTTATGGACCACGATCGAACAACGGAGTATGCATTGAGCAAAACGGAACACAAATATGGTGATGATTATACTATTTTGATTCGAACGCGTGAACGTGATATCTCTTATAGTGGAACAACTTTTTTTGAAACATTACTTCTTGTCTGTTTTGGGATGCAGACAAAGCTCGTGCAAAAAGAATGATAGAACATTATGACCAATACACCAGGATCATCTTCCGCTGATATCTTTATCAGCCATGCTCAACGTTATCCGAAATCAATGGCTATGGCCGCAGGGGTTGCTCAAGCGCTCCATACGGTCATGAAAAAGGGACCACGTACTCTGATCGCGACGGTGGTTAGTACGGCATTTCATATGACGCAGGGGTATGTTACAGCCACTACCGAGAATGGGGTAATCCAGGTGTATGGGGTTCCCATGGGTACCGTCGTCCCTCAAATGCGTATCATGGTCCGGCAACAGGGAGGGCAGGCAACCAACCGAGCCTATATCTTTGATGCCTATGCACCGGTTCTTGCCTCACTCGCATCAACGGGTTCCCTCCTTTATACCTCACCTACACCTACCACGGGTGGTCAGGTTCTGGCAACTAGTACCGCAACCGTCGCCAGCGCTACTGGCATGTCTTCTTCGACCGGCTACTACTGGCACTGCTTCATCTATCTGCCTCAGTTACCCACGTCTGTAGCAACGATCCTGACGATGTGGACCAGCAGTGTTGGAACGGCACTATCGCTTGAACAACTCCCCGATGGGCGGCTTCGCTTCCGAAGTATCAATGATGGCCATGGGTATGTGACCACCGGACCTGTTGCGCCTCATAAAATACACTGGCTACAACTTCAACCAGGGCTCGCTGGTTTGGAATTTCTCGTTGATGGAGTTGCAAGCTATACCGGTCTGCTCTCTGGGAGTGATGAACCGACCTTTGCCGGGAACGCTGCGAACTATACCCTACTCACGCTGACTGATCCGAGTGGAAATGCTCCCTGTCCGTTGGGTACCTGGATTTCGCGCATAGGCTTTGGTATGAGTTATAGTAGTCCCAATGTTGTTGCACTCTCGACCGGACTTACGGTCCCGGCAAGTGATAGCCAGGTTCCATCATTCAACACCTCGGCTACCCAGAAAACGAGTGCGTTGTACCTCTGTACGGATACACCGGGAACGCAGAGTGCCGCGAATAGTGCGCCAGGGTCGTCGGCATCGGCGCTTACCCTGACTGGTCCATATTGTACGGTAAATATCCTTGGACCCTATTAAAAGGAGAAACCAGTATGCTGACGAATCCCCAGGTTCTGGCATTTGCTGATGGCATTGCGAAAGCAATCAGCGACTATAACGCGAATTACGTCCTTGGGACCGCGAGCGCCTCGGTCACCATTAATGCAGGCGTCGGCGGGGTGACACCGGGGAGCAACGCTTTCCTGGCACGCAATATGGCCTTGGCTTCGGTTCCTGATCTCTCCGATCTTCTCGGCCTCGTCTCGCTGGCAAATGAGGTTGCCGTGAATGTTGCCGCCTATCAAAGCGGTATCCAAAGCCTCACCGGTTTTTATGCTCAGTTCTACGGATATATGAACAAGCTTGATCTTCAATTAGGTGGGCTGAATGCTTTTCTCATTGCAAACAATATCCAGGTCAACGCTTTTTTTGCCGCAGCTTTCAATGCGTATGTCCAGCTTTCGGTAAGTCTGGGGCTCCGAAACTATAGCACGCTTCCTGCACTGCTTTCTCCTGCAACGTACTTCCCCTATCAAGCTGTGGACAATCTGTGGAATTTTACAGCGAGCGGTGCAACAACCTTCTCAGCAAATGCGGTCGGTGCAAATGCGAGTACGTCGCTTTTTGGGGGAGGTGTGGGCCAGCTCGTCATCTATAAAAATAATGGAGGCAATGCAGCCGCCGGGGCGACCTTCACTATTACCTATATCAATGCTGCCGGGAATGCGGTGCAAGCTACCTATACCACAGCGGGTGGAGCTCCGAATGGCTCGGGAAATCTTGGTACTGGCGCGCCTATTATCGGGGCGATCGGAAGCGCAGTGACTGCCATCAGTGGCTCTAGCATGACTTCCGGCGAACAATATACCATTGGAGTTCCCCTGGTGCGTGCAGTCTCCTACTAGCACATTTCTTCTTTTTTATGGGAAGTATCACAACCCTCTCTCTCCCTTGTGATACTTCCCTCTTTTTTGGAAGAAAAAGGCAGATCTGCTATGCTCTCGCTACAAAACTCAGATAACATAGGAGAGAGAAAGAATGTTTGCTTCCATACCACAACTTATCCCAGACGGGATCGTTCACTGGTTCTTTTATGGACCTTTGCTTCTTATTGCATTAGACTTATTGACTGGTATTGCTTCGGCAATCCGAAACAAAACGTTTCAATGGAATAAATTCTTTGAATTTCTGGGTCGTCAAAAAGACCTCGACTACTATCTCTACGTCTGTATCGCGGTACTTGTCATTGCGGTTGTCGTTGGGCTGCCCCTGGCAACCACCGTTGCCATTGCACTTGGCATGGGACCATTAAGCCTAAAAATTGGGAAAAGTGTTTATTCAAATATCACAGAGTTTTTCCCGCAAAATGCGGCAATGACCGAACTTGAGCATATGGTTGTTGATCCCGCAATGCAAACTGCCGAGACGGTCCCGGCGACCGTCACCGCGAACACCTGGAAACCATCTGGTATAGGTACCACTTCTTCGAAAGAAATAACAGCCCCTATTCCTGTTACGCCGGGGATGCTTGTACCATCTTCCTATCAATATCCAAGGAACCTCTAATGAGTCCACAAGAACAAAATAAAAAAGAGTCCTGGTTTTTCCAGGCTCTTTTTTATACAATGGACCAGTTACAGACGCAGCAACGAACTGTTTTACAGGAACTGAGTTACGATTGCCAATCCCGTGATCAACTGGCCAGAGATCTGGCGCATCATCTGTGGGAACAGGGATTACTCCTCCCCCCACAGACATCTCTATCCTTAAAGGATGAGAATGTTTTTTCCGCGCGCCGTTCTATTCAACATATGATCAGTGAACATCTTTTTTTTCTCTGTATTCGTTGTTTTTTGACAGATCAGATTCCCGCTGACCTGTTAGAGTGGACGTGCCGCCAACGAGGATGGTATGGTGAAGAACAAAAAGAAGAGGAGAAAGAGGAGACTGATGGGTCACAAACAACCATCTCTCAAATGCAATTTTTGCGGATGCGCAGCACTCGAACTCAGCGTATTCCAGGGGGCCGAAAAACGCCCGGACCTTCCTACCGGAGTGGATGGCATCCACCAGGCGCATTGCCAGAACTGCCACCGTGACCAGGAAATAGTCACGCGAGGAACTATATTGCGCAGTATGCGCTCCTGGACAGCACCAATTCTAGGGCGATGGTAAAAAAAAGAAAGCGAGGCATTCGATGAAATGGAGCATGACCATCAACCATTCATCCGATTCAGGCAAAGACAAGGGCAAAACAACGACAAAGACCGCTGGCAAAAGTGGGGGGAAAGGGTCACCCGCTTCCTCCTCTTCACCGCCTTCTACGTCTTCATCTTCGGTGCCTGGACCGGCATTAACCCTACCACCGCAATCTGGCAAATCATATGCCTCGGTATCTGCCTCATCTGCGGGAATACCTACCTTTACCAATGGTGCAAAACCCGTTCCGAGCCCCAAACCACAAAACGGGCAATCCCCGACCCGAATGGGAAAAGCAAACCCGACCAAACCTGCACTATCAACAACGATGAACACAGGCCAGAAAGTGCAACCAAAAGCACAAGCAAAACCAGGGGTTCTATCCGGTGGGAAGAACAAAGGCGGAAAACCGATAGCATCGGGGTCAGACAAAAAGGGGCGTTCTTCCGCTTCCTCTCCCAGCAGTGGGACAAGTAAAACGGCGAAATCTCAGGTAAAAAAACCTACTGGGGCCAGTAGCAAGAAAAATCCAGGTAAACCGCCAGCCAGTCAGCCGAAACTTCCGACAAAGCCAGGGCAGACGGGGCCGCTTCTTGGCACTGCCTCGATGAATAACGCCTCATTAGCAAGTGTGCCAGGCGTTGGCTCGCAAAACGGCGTGAGCAACAACCTCGGCAGCCAGTTGCCTGCGACACCGGTTGGAAGCATGCTCCCCAATTCGCCACCGAAAGAGCCAAAGACGACCCCAGAAAATGATGCTGCGCGATCACAACAATCCTCCATACTCAAAAAGAAAATGAATATGGAGCGCCAGGGGAATGTCCTGACCGCGCGCGAGGTCGATGCTGGAGGAGTGAAAACGTATCCTCCTCTTCTTCCTTTTAATTAAAAGGAGCGTTACGATGCCAGTAAAAGCCAAAAAGACAAAAGCGCCGAAGACAGAGCAGCTTGCTGAACAAAATCGTGTTCAACGTTCACTGACTATCCCGGTACGAGTGACTGCGCTTGTCGAGCATGACGCAACGTTGCGCCTGGTTGGGGGGATTCTTCGCAATGGTTCCATTGCTGCTACCAACCCCCACAGCCTTTTTTCGGTTCATACCGGGCTCGTCATTCAACTACGAGAGGCATATATCGCTTGGAAACAGGGCGAGGAGGAAGCGGTTCCTCGATTTTTTCAGATTCTCACAAGCTATCTTCAACAGGCAAAAGGACATTTGGCTCATTCCATGCCGGATGTTCCTGCTGAACAACAAGTCCAGTCGCTTCAGGATCTGGTGAATCGAATAAACCAACAGCTTCAGGCATCAGAGAAACCTGTAAATGCTTTTGAGGGGGTTGCAAGCTATCTCTTGCGCCTGGCAACAGCGATTCCAAACTATCAATAAGGAGTGTTATGGGGCCACCACCATCTGATGACGAACAACAATCGCCGCTCCTTCCACGTGTTATGATGCTTGAAAATGCGGTGAATACGCTGCGTGCAGAGCAAGTGGCCTCTGCACGTCAAAGTGAAATCAACATCCGTATTGATGGACTCAAAGCAGATATTCTTCGCAATGAACAAGAAATCCAACAATTAAAAAAAGAGAAGGCAAACGAAGAGTCTATCCGACGATTGGAGCAGAATCAAGCAGAAGCAAAGTCGGGACTCAATGATATAAAAAAATTACAAAATGACCAGGCACTTGATCTACAAAAACTACAAATAAGTGTTTTGCGTTATATTGTTGTGACGATTATTGGCTTTGTGGTGAGTATTGCAATAGCAGTGATTCTTTTGATTATTTCACGTGTCTTTTAAAAGAGGAGAAGCAGCGATGATTTTGCATACTTTACAACAATTCAAAGTCCTTTTACGCATCCTCTGTATTGGAGGCTGTGTTCTCGTTCTCTGTCTTCTTTTTCTTGAAAGCACTCCTATTCTGTCAAGTGGTATCCCACAACTGACAGGAATCGCTGCCAGTCAGAAAGCGCTCGTGGAACGCCTTGCGAAAGACGCACTGCTCATCGAGGATGGCACCTCAGATCAGCATATCCAGGCAATTAATGAGCTACAGATTACTCTGCCACGCTGGCAATCCAACCAGAACCAGTTGCACGCAAGCATTTTGCCAAATGATGTCAATATTCTCTTTGAAGCGACTGCAAGTGATTATACTGCCATCAACACAGCGCTTCAGACGATACTAGAAAATACTGACCATCCCGCTTCAACTATCGATATCGAGGTGGCTATCGTAGAAACGCATGAGCAAGAATATTATGTCAATATGAGCCAGATCCTCTCGCTCTTGCAAAATCTCTGGACTTCCTCAATAAACTGGCTTTTTGGGTTAGAGTGCTTTCTAGAAGCACTTCTTCTCCTGGGAGCACTCTTCTTTCTTCTCACGATCGAACGAAGCTCACGAGTAAAATTACGCGAAAAAACAAGAGAGGGTGCTGATTCCCTGTAGGAATCACGCTCTCTCTTGTTTGTGATAAAAAACCTCGTGGCCATTTATCGACAATCGCTTATAATTGGACACTGATCATCTGGTCCGAACCGGCTTATCTCAGGGAAATCCCAAGGATGATCGGTCATTGTATATCCATCTCTTTGATCTTTTTCAGGGCGTTGAAACAATCAATGGCGTCCTGATTTGTCCCAAAGATAAATTTTGCTCTATAATCAATGTGTCCAATGGAAACGATAGCAACCGTTTGTTCCTTTTCTTCCTTGATCGGATAGAAAACAAGATCTTCCTCGTCTCCATCTTCCCCATTTCGCACTTTCACCTCCATATACTGCATACGAGAGTTCTCCTCTTCCTTTTTCTTTCTTAAACGTTACTCACTATCACGCATTTGTTTGAGAAACGCTGCGTCAGATTGTGCATCCTCCTCAAAATCCTGGGCAAACTCTAATAACCATGCTTGTACTGCGGGGTCCTCCAGATCGGTATTGCATCCGCCAGAGAAAACTGGCTGACGTTGTTGCTCGACCTCCTGATCGCTCAGATAACAACAATGATCGATCTCGGCCTGAAGGTCGTGAATTAACGCGAGAATCTGATTACACTCGGTCGTTGCGTTGATTGCCTGGGTTGCTGTGGTATAGGGGCGTAAAACCCTCCCAGATGCAAAAAGTTGGTTGGCATCCCCTCGACCAAGAATATAGGAAACACGTGGGCCTGTCTGGTACTGTGGGTCAACGAGAACCTGTTCAATGGTAAAGTACTGATGGGGCATAGGTGTACTCCTTCATTTATAATAAAAGGCGACGATACTCACCTTGAATATCGTCGCTTGGGGAAAACACGGGATATGTGATTAACGGTCTCTGCGCTCTCGTTCTTTTTTGATAAGCGCCGCTTGGATTTGCTCCGAAAATACTTCAGAGAAAAAAACAGCCTGACCGAAGTACCTGATGCCTGCCTTATAAGCAGCCGAGGAGTCTTCGTAATCGTTTCCGACCATAATGCTTCGCGCTTTGGGCACTTTTGCCTCCTCTATGATCGAAAGTAGCATTCCAGGGTTAGGCTTTCGTTGCGTGAGGGCCTCCTCCGTTCGATATTCCTCAAAAGATGCAGGGGCCTTTGGATGCGCATAACAAATCCGGTAATAATCTGCGTTGATGAATTGGGAGATAAAAGCAATCTCTGCTTCTGCCTGCTCCTTTGTATGCATTCCAAAAACCCAACCTCCCCGATTGGCAACGAGGCCAATAAGTAAAGGATAGCCTGTTGTTAAGAAATGCCATTCACGGAGCGCGCTAATCATCTCTGCACGATTAGGAAGCATCCGTAACTCCTCATGATCGAGGAAGGGAGTGTTCGTTAATGTCCCATAATCGTCGAATAGGATCAAACCAAGCCCCGGAATATCTGCTTCATTAAGCATTTTTTGCATGGTTGATATTATGCTCTTTCTTGCTTCAATACTCTCGTTAGCAAGAGAAAGATTCTTGCTAACGAGAGTATAACACAAAATGTTACGAAGGACAGGATTCTGGGAAGGCATTTTCCTCTTTTGTTGAAATCGGAGGAGGGTTATCGATCATATGGGTAAACAACTCTCTCCGTCGATACGTACACACAAACGCGAAGCACACATCATCAGCCGTTTCTCGCACCGCAAGCGTTAGGTAATGCATCGCGAGGTCCTCTTCATTAACGATCGCATTAGAGAGACCACTTTTTGATTGGAGAAACAGGAAAAGGATTTCTGCGAACTCTCCTCCATGGAAAAGATCAGCAGCTGCTCGTCTCTTCAGCGTTTTCGCCCGATTCTCGTCTGTACTCCAATATCCAAATTGTTCTCCAGGATTCCATCCCACGACATTAACCACAAGTCGATTACGTTGTGCCAATGAAAGCCTTTGCCAAATCTGTCCAAGGAGGTAAAGAAGTTTGTGTTTCTCCTGAATGGTTAAATCATCCCAGCTGCGCTGAGAGAAAATGATCGAAGGCGGGGGTTGCACTGGCACACGGGCATCCGTATCCTGTTCCTCTTTTCCTTTTTCAAGGCGAATGAGGCGAGGATACGCCAGGGGGGATCGCACTGGGCGAGGTGGGAAATAATAGGAGTCCTCTTCTAAGACGATCGACATACACAATACTCCTTACAAGTGGATCTGCTCAAACGTGTCACGGGCTATCGTTTTGAGCGTTGACCCACAAAAACATTAGGACGCCAGCATGCCATACTTCTCTTGTGCTGCCAACTTTTGCCGCATGGTTTGTACCACCGGGCTCCTTGTTGCATGACAAATCCATTCATCAAAGCCTTTCCACTGCTTCCAGGGACGCAGCCGAAATGCCTGCATCTGTGCTTCTGCAAAGAACCGAAGAAACAATCGTGCCTGTTCTTCTCCTGGAAAGTACCTCGACTCTCCCGATCGTCTCGCCATATCATTGTCCTGGGCACACCATATTGGTTGTGGAAGACCCTGATAATGGCCAATACAGGGATGCCCTTCCCCGAGCGTAGCCAGCGCATAACTGGTAAGATGATGGGATAACGCAACGAGTGGACCTATCGGGCTTTCCGTTAAAATCGTCCCAGGAAACAACGCAAATTCGAACGAGTTCGTTAGCCGCGCATTCACCACAAACGGGTATTTCATTAACTTGGGATTGAGGAACTTTGCAAATGCCTGTGATCCTGGGAGGACACGGGACTGATAAAACCGCGTTTCTCCTTTCCGGTTGGTACAACTAAAAATCACTCGGTTACTAAGTATCCATGCACCTCGCTTATTGAGGAACCCCAGATGTTGTAAGATCCTGCTTTTGCTTGAAAGAAAAACAAGATCCTGATCTTGGAGCGCTAGGTGTGGGTAGGTCCTTTGATACCAAAGACGTTCGTTTGCTAACTCTAGAGAAGAAACATCCAATAAACGTTCCACCTCAATAAACTCTTGGGTAGAAAGATGCCATTCTTTTGGCATATAACCGATCACACGGCTATCCTGAATCACCCGTTGGGATATGCCTCGCTCCCAGAGATAGTTGCGTGCCTGTCGGGCAGCAAATGTATCTCGGAGGAGCTGCTCATGCCACCAGGTCGTTAACCGACTCAAAAGCGAACGTTGGAGGGGACCAGGAATAGAAAGCGCCTGGCGAAAGGCAGAAGGAATAATTGTTCCATTATCAAAAAGGCGGGGGGTACATGTACCCCCCGCCTTTTTGAATGCTTGTAAGAGCGCTCCCGCTCGTTTTTTTACCCGTGTATCATCAATCGGAGCATGAGCAAACTCAAGGGCACTAATGGCTCTCTTGAGTCCTCCAGATAGCCCGCATCCCCCGCCATAACATTTATACCATTCGTATGATTGTTCAGTCTGGGGGTGAACACAAAAAGACGGTGTATGCTCCATATGGAAAGGACAGGGACCAAAGAGCGTACCGTCATATTGTATTCTCGTCGGGGACCAATGACGCTCTGCAATAAGGTACCAAGCAAGAGGTCCAGTTACCATGTTCCTATGCCCCTTTTTGCTCCGACAATTGAGAAAGGAGTTGAGAAAGTGTGACCCCCCCCTGCATACATGCTTCGTCAACATGTGAGGTATGCACATAGGGAGATTTAAATCCCGTGACTATCTGGCGGATATTTGTCCACCCACGTAGAGAAACATATGCGCAAATCGTATCAATCGGCCCATTGTTTCGGGAAGATCGAATCTTGATCTTCTCCTTTTCAACTTGCCGTTGCTCCAGATAACGGCACATTTTTTCCATCTGAGAATCGTTTAAATGCCCTTCATCCCAGTACACCTTAATCCAGTATCCTGAGTTTCGAACAGCAATAGAACGATAGTTCGGGGTTTTCCTCCCTTTCTGGCTTTTCAACAAATTTTCTTTTGGTGTATGACAATCCCGATTCATAGTACTTCTTCCTCCTTTCCCAAAAACAATCCCGTTTCTCCGTTGTAAAAGGGAGTGGGCGTCTATTGGGAGTTCATTTATGGTTTGAGTCTCGTTGAGTGATGTCCCACTTCTCCTATCGATTCATAGCGTTGGATCGCTATCTACGCCTCCAATCAACCCATTACTATGACAATTTATCGATAGATTGATACAAGTTCTATTCGCCATGTTATACTGTAGAAGTAATTGAATTGTCAATCTTTCTTCACTTTTTGGGAGAAAGATTGACCGGCGCTCTATTTCTTATCGTTGTTGGTCCATTTCCAACGATAGAGCATTTTTCTGAGACGCACGTCAAACCCTAAGTATCCTCGTCCTTTCACAAATGCGGAGCCATGGATACTCAAGAGATGTTGTGCATCTGCGTACTGTTGCCGTTGCAATCCGAGTGTATCGGCTTCTTCATAGGTCGCTCCTATCCCGTGGACCCGACGCGTTTTGAGATAGTTCCATTCTTCCCTCGTTATTGGTTGCTGAAGATGGTTCAGGGCATCTAGACATTGTTGATTCGGTGGTTTCCGGCTCTCCTTCTGATATAAATTGCGCTGCCGGAGCCGCTCCATGTGGAGATGTCCCAGCTGTATGGCATCCTTCGCGGAAAGCAAGGCTTCTTTCCCCTGATCTTGCGGAGAAAGCCAGGTATGCGCGCCACCAAAGGAAGTGTGTCGCAACCTATAGCCTGTAAGAAAAAAAACCGTTTCGAGCTTACCGAGTTTCCCATAGTCTTTGGTTGCCTCCCCAGTGAGAGAATCGACCTGCCATCCATCGCCAGCAAAGACATCAATTGCCCGAATCTGACTTTGTTGAAACATCTGTCGGACCTGGTGAGGAGCAAGCGAAAGCAAAGTTTCGACCTGCATGCCCTCCTCCTTTGCAACAGTTTCGGCTAATATCCGACGTATTGAACTTTCAGGTGGAATGGTACGGCCTAAAAACATCTCCATCGACATGAGCGTATGGTGCTGATCCGTCAGGTTAATCAGGATACAGCGGATCTTATCCAACCACAGACGAAGCCCACGCCCAACACACTGAATCCATTTTGCCAGGTGCATGACACGAGCAATAATGATGCACGCAAGATGAGGGATATTTGCTCCCGTCGCAAACACATCATAATTGACGATAGCCTGGAGATCGCCACCAGGCTCAAACCGTTTCAGGATGGCATTACGGGCGCTATCGCTCATACGCCCGGTAACAACTTCTGCGGTCGCACCCTGAGCCCGCCAGTAATCGCGAAATGCATAGGCATCCTGCACACTCTGAGCAAAG
>KBS_DFR1_sep09DRAFT_1000006_pt1 | contig 14224 bp, 5 predicted proteins | sample KBSGLBDFR1Sept09_FD_9215 | JGI IMG/M metagenome (IMG submission 9215)
CGCCAGCACATAAATGCGACATGGCTCGACGAGCACGTTGCGCATAAAGATCGCAGGTTTGATTGCCGATATCAATAGCGGCGCTCTCAGTGGTATCTTTGATCAGTGGGGCGTAGATTGGGTTGAAGAATACTCCGGCTCCTTCCATCACCACCGTTGCGACCTCGATGGCATAATCATACCAGGTATTGCCTCCATCGAGGGTAAAGAAGTGTTGCCCATCGAGGGCATCTTTAATTTGTTGCCGGAGGTATGGTTTCTCAAGAAACAGTTTGGCTGGTAATCCTAACACGATATAAAGTCCAAGCCTTTTTTTGTTGGGGAATAATTGGGCAGCAGAGAAGCAAAGCCCCTTGATAATTTGGGCCGAAGCGTATCGACCTTCAGATCCTTTTCGCGTCCAAACAACTCCACCCTGTTCGATCGCCAGGTTGCCAAAGGCATAGTTCACTGGTTCTTTCCCATACCGAATGATGCCTCCGCCGATAGCCGTCGTGTCAACACTCAGACTTTCCATAGATCTGGTATCAACGCGAGCGAAAGCGGTTATGGTGCTATACGTTTTCACTCCCTCGGAGGTGACCCGCGCCAGTTTAAAAAACCCATTCCCAGTATCTCCGCCGAGTGCTTCCCATTCACGTCTCTGGGTGACCTTACTTGCCATGATTCTTTCCTTTTTTGTGTGTGAGAAATCATTCTAAGAATTTCTAAATTGTAAGAAATCGTTCGAATGATTTCATTTCTTTTTGTATTATCTCTATTTAAAACGAACAACATAGAAATAGTAACATATTTTTCGAACGTACTAGGATTGATTCGAATAATTTCTAACTCTTTTTTGGAGCCTTTTTTGGGGGTGTCAGATTATCACAACATTTTCGGGCGTTGTGATAATTTGCCTTTCATTTTGTGAATCGGTATGCTCTAAAAAAACGAGGTGTCTCTATGTCTACCACTCGTCGTTGTTTCCGATGTGCATCCTGTCTCTTGATTAGCGAGATCCATTTTTCTTTGTCTGAACCTAATCCAGTTATTCTTTGCCCCGATGGTCATGGACCAATGACTCGCTACTTTGGAGATCAGACTGGCCTTCATATCAACGTTGGTTTTCAACCCAATCATTATAGCAATGATGTTGATCGTCGGATCGCTGAATATCAGTTTTCTCATCTCTCATAAAAAAGGAGGAGATGTTATGAGTCGTATGGTGGTTTTTAGTCGAGGGGAACAAGGACAACTCGGAAGTAATCAATCGCTTCCCTTCTGGCGACGAATCCAGATCCCCTTCACCGAACTTCATCGTCAGATCTGGTTTGACTCATTTACTTCTCAGGTATGCGATCCTGATTGCTCGCTCACTCTTGGGCAACTAGTTGGTCCCGATGTCGTGATTATTCAAAACTGGGTGCCACGCGATGAAGACGAACTCCAGGTGTTTGCCGATGCCATCCAGGTGTTTCGACCACAAGGGAAACTTCCCTGCCTGATCTATGATCTGGAGGAACCACAACTTCTTCAGAACCCTCTGGTTCGTCAACTGCTTCCTCTTGCCCAACTGATCACGGTTCCCAACCAGTATCTCTTAGAGGAGGTGCAAACCGTTTCACGGTCTATGCTGCAACGGGTGGCAATGCTCCCGTCTACATTTGATATGTCCACCCTGGTCTCGTTACCACCGAGCCCAACCAGTACGCGTGAGGAAGTTTTTGATCCTGATCATCCCTTACAAGCGTTGTTTACGATCGGCTGTTGGGGGAATCATGATTGGCAATTTTTTATCCCCTCATTTTTTACAGAGTTGGCTCACCGGCTTCCGCTTGAACTTTTCCACCAGGTCTGTGTGCAAACTGATTCTAATTTTGTGTTTCAGTATTGTCAGGATTCAGGTTTTTACGGACGGATGGTCCATCCCTTTCCTTTTAGTTATCCTTCATATCCACAGTATCTTGGTCGTTGTAATGTTGGTCTTTGTCCTCGTGATGGGCAAGATGGGCGAGATATCTGTTGGCTTGCCGAATATGGTGCGGTCTCCTGTCCAGTCCTGGCGGCAATCGAAAGTAGTTACCATCTTCCTGATGCTTCGTTAACAGGTATCACCTTATTGGATATCAACGATCCAGATATGTGGGCTGAACTGCTCTCGCGTTGGATACTTACCAAAGCGGGTGATGAGGAACGCTGTAAACTTGGCGCTCTGGCTTGCTCCTGGAGTAAAGAGCAACGGGTGCAGGCAGTGATTGGACAGTATAGCCATCTCTATCGGCAATTTTTGCCCTCCTCTTTAGGTGGTCTCTAAAATGAGGGAAGAGTTGCGATGAGACTCCTCTCATGGTCTTCTTCGTAGCTTGAGTATGGTACCTATTTCTTGTTTCCTTTGAACGAAGTATGGTCATCTGCGTCATAGTTTGATCTTCAGGCGAGGAACGTGATAGGTATTACGAACCATTGTTTGCACTGGCGTGCATGGTGGTGATGAAAGACGAGATGAGGGGCAACGTTATCATGCAGGCGCGGTACTCCTCTCTCCTCTGACATCTTTCTATGCTGGCTAGTCCTTGAAGAACAGGAGCGTTTATATGTCTCGTTCGGCCTTAACTGGCAATTTTGGACTGGCCCGCCAATCTGCCAAAGATACCCCTGCAAGTTCTTTAACCTATTTCCCTGTGACCAGCGTTGGTGTTAACCCGAATCAAAATGCGGCAACCCTTCCTGCTGAAATTGGTGGAAGCTACTATCCTCGCGGATCGTATAAAGCCTCGGTCAATGGTGGAGGCGATATCGCGGCAGTTGTTCGCCCCAACTCGTTTGGGCAATTGCTTATGGCCCATGTGGGGCAGGATACTGTCACGCCAGTCCCTAGTCAGACAGGAGCTTATTCTCATGCCCTGACTCCTTTTGCCCCTGGTGCTGGTATTGATTTGCCCTGGTTTACCCTGCTCAAAAATGTGAGTGACTTAGTGGCCGAACAATACTTGAATGCGAAGAGTTCAAGCCTACGTCTGGATCTTCCCAAAATCGGGATTGCGACATGCCAGGCTGGCTGGTTTGCAACGACGCCTTCGACTGTTGCGATCCCAACTGGGATTGTCATAGATTCAACGCCCCAATTCCAAACGGCTGTTGGAAGTGTCAGTCTGATTCAGGAAGGTGGAAGCGGGAATATTAGCGCGAACTCCGCGAAGGTTGAGCGTTTCTCCTTTAATTTTACCAATACCCTTTCTCAAGACGAATACTCCGTTGGGAATTTTTACCCGGACGATATCACGCTGCTTCAGCGCACGACGACCGCTGATCTGGATTTCACGGTACGCGACTCTGCGTTGTATTCGGCGGTCTATCATAATGGCGCAAGCTTACCAGCGGTCTGGTCACCGACGCTGTATCGTGGAAACCTGACGGTTACGCTTACCAGCACCGCACTGATCCCTGGCACAACCCAACCGTATCAATTGATCATCAATTTCCCTGGCCTGGACTTCCTCATGATGCCCTTGCCAATGCAGGGAGCCGATCTGGTGCGAGCTACGTTGTCCACGCAGGTTACGCTTGGTCCCTCTGGTGGGGATACCGTGAATTTCACCCTGATTAACGGGGTTGCAAGCTACTAACGAATAGGTAGAAACGGGAGTCCCCTTTCGGCAACTCCCGTTTCTTTGCTTCCCAGTCTACCAGGCATTCTGTAGATCCATGCTCACCGGGAGCATGGTATCTCTGGTCTACTGGGAAAACATCTCTATCATACTCCATTGGTAGGAAGGTTCAAACTTTTTATGAAACTTGTTGCACGTACCAAAGCGTCGTTAGATCCAGAAGATCTGGTTGAAGTCCCCTCTCCTTTAAATGACGAGGTGGTCTTTTGCCTGAAAAGGGTTGATATCCGTAAACTCATCGCGCATCGAAACCGCAACGCTGTTGTGCGCTATATCACACGCAATGGCGAAGACGAACCAGAGTATGTGACCGAGCGAGAATATCCCAACGGGAGCAATGAGTTTGATACGGTCGCCCTATTCTTGGCTGACTGGAATATTGCAGACGCTGAGACCGGGGTGAAAGTACCAATCGATGAAGAGGCGATTCACGAGTACGTGAAACCGGAAGAACTCGATTATCTTTTTCTCCAGTGCCACGAAATCAACCCAATTCTTTCTGGGGCTGAACCGCGAAAAAAAAGCTAAGGGCGCTTCTTCAGCCACAGCTTGATGCTATTCTGAGCGGTAAGACGCATAGAGAATACGTGTTTGCGTGCCGCTCAGATGGCCTGCTTGATCCTGAAGACTATGAGGAAGTGCCCTATCCCCACCCGTATCTCGAAATGTGGCTTACCTGCCAACGCTATCAATCGTCGCAGGGTCATCCGGTATTACCTGATCCAACGAAAGGACCACTTGATCAGGATGCCGATACCATGTTAGCGTTTGAGATCCTTGAACAGCTTGTGCTTCAATGGCAGGACGAAGAAAAGCTTCGTGAGCGGAACCGTAAAGTAGCGAGTGAGATGCATTTTCATCGTTAGCTTCTTACCTGTTCCTACCTTATGCATGAACGACATAACCATCTGTTATGAGGATAGGGAAGAATAATCAATACAATTGTGCAAATCCCCCCCTTTTTTCCCCCTCCCCTCCACCACCCAAGAGTCGCAAGTGACGATAACCCCTGATCTTGAAGCGCTCAGATTTGTCGAGCGCCCCCAGAGTATGTTTTGTTGTCCCTCTTTTTAAAGGAAAGGTCACTTCTATGAGTCGCACCACTTCTACATTTCGCGTTCAATCCTTTCGTCCCGAGCAGCGAGCAATCCTCCAAGAGTTGTTTCTAGCGTATAGTTGGAATAATTGGATTCACCAGTATGTGTGTCCTCCGTTGTTGTTCTCCAAAGATTTCCCGCACCTGCCAGCGTTCTTAAATGGACAATCTGTGCTTTCTCATGCTATGTTGGCTCTGATTAAGCGTCAGCAAATCAGCGCTGTTGCTGTTTCTCGTGAGGAGTGGGCAGAGGTTATGGATGAGCAGAAACAGGTAATGCGTTCGCCGGTCGGTACCGATTGGAGCAAAGTTCCCGGTGGATATCGTCGAGAAAATCCGCCAACCCCAAACCGTGAACTCAAGGATATTGCGTTAAAAGCTGCCTATCCCCAGATACCTGGCGCTGGTGCTGATGACTATCTTTTGCTACGTGCGCAGCAAGAACGCTTACAAAATCAGCCCAATCGCCTTACTCTAGCAGAAATTGATCGATTACGGGCTATTGATGAGCGCCTGCAAGCATATGATTTTTATGGGAAAGTCAGGGCAATGGATAGCCTGACGCATGGCAAAGCCCTCATCCCCTCTGTTTTACAAGTTCCCTCGATTCATGAGAAACTCATGAAAGGGGACTTGTCCTTCGCACATATGGGGAAAATGGCCGAAATCGCAGAGAAAACAGACGATTCGAAGATTCTTCAAAAAAAGCTGGATCATTTTCTGCGCACCTCGACCTCACCAGCTGCGGATAGCACGATACCTACGCCTCCAGCAACATCCCCCAATCAAATCAAAATACCCACGCTGGCAGAATATCAGGCCGCGAATGCAGCAATCACCTCAGCCCGTACTGCCTTTATTGTAGATATGGCTGAAAAGGAGTATCTCCGTCTCCAGCATGATCCACTGTTTGACCCCATCGATACCCCCTATCATGAGGTGCTTGATGCGGTGCAAAAACGATATGGAAACGTATCGTATGAGCAATTAGCAGCCATCCAGGCCCGCCAACCCGTTCGTCTCGTTCCTGGTGGCCCAGGAACGGGGAAAACCTCGACGGCGATCGGTATGATCGAAGCTGCAAGTGCTCGGCAGGAACTGGACTTGTCCAAAACGTTTTTTACAAGTCCAACAAATGCACCGCTGGCCGTCTTAAGCCAGCGTATTCCTGGTATCCAGGTGTTCCATCCCGAAGTCGATTTTCAGCGAGACTTGCAATACCGTACCTTATATAGTAAAGCATTGTCGGACCTGGCAAAAGTTGATGAGGAAACCGGTGAGAGCCCGCTGAGTACCCTTCTTGGGACGAAGCATGCACGATTACTCGGTGCCGGTGAGATACGGAATGACATTTCACAGACAGTAGAACAAGCGGTGGCAAAGGCAGGAGAAGGCCAACAAGCCTATGTGAATCAGTTTCTTAAGGATATGGGGCTGAAAAACAGGGTGAGAGCCGGTGATCTGCTGGCTCATATCACCCAGGTAAAAGGAGAAGAAGAGGAAGAGGCATTCCAACGTCGATTGGATCGTGGTGAGAAACTCTGGAACAGGGGCTTTTCGTCGCAAACGGATTTAGATGCAGTGCTCTACGCATATGAGCAAGCATTACAGAATCGAAAAGGTTTTGGGGTGGGCCAGCAGGAAGGTCGAATGTTTGATCTTTCTGATGTCACTCGGCTTTGGCAACAGGCTGGGTACGCTGGTCTCACCAAACCGTTCGAAGGCGCGGTGCATGTAGATGAGTACCAAGACTTGTCGAAGATGCTCGTCAAGGGTATTCATGCTCACTCAACGCCTACGACTCCCATCTTCTTTACGGGTGATCCTGGTCAGAAAGTTATGGCCAAAGAGGATATTACCCCAACTATTATGCAATTGTTTGGGGGTAATCTGCCAAATGGTCAGCCTCGTCTGGGTCATTTCCCCCAGACGGGGAATTACCGAAGTCCATGGTATGTGGTAGCCCAAACCAACTCCATCTATAACCAGGAAGAGGTTCGGGAACAAGGGGTCAGTCCTCAACAAATTTCAGCCATAGGCTATAAAGGTAAAGCTCCCAAGTATATATTGGGGAAAAGTTTTAAACAGGCCCACATGGCCATGTTCGACGACCTGTTTGAGCAGGCCAATATTGGGCGAGACAAGATCCTGGAGAACCTGGCACGAGGGGAACGTGCATTTGCCCATGCCTCCTTTGATGGTGGCATACTTCAGGCCCCTGTGGTTGTGAATATGAAGGAGGAGCGCACCCTTCTCCGTCAACATCTCGGGGAATACCTGGGGAAAATTGGTATTCATCCTGAACACGTAAACCAGATCTTACAGGAAGGGGTCAGTGCGGCTACCCCTGGCACGAAAGGAAGTCATCCGGACCAACTTCACATTTTAACGGCTTCACAAGCACGAGGACAGGAGTTTTCAGATCCACGCCTTTCGGCAACACGTGTTGGACAATGGAGTGATGCAGCCTGGCAACAACAACAGGGAATTCTCTCGTCGAGAGCAACACGCCAGAACACCTGGTTTGCCGCGAATGATAATCTCGGGATGCGTTCCTTCGATAATCAGTTTGAAGCCATGCCAGGATCGGGCATCCTGGTTCCTGCTGGATTCAAACAGATTGAAGAGGGAATGTATCACAACCTGGTCCATGCTCACGGCATTCGGGTCAATTCGTTGCCCAAAGAACTTCAGTTCCGACAAGAACAGCCACCAGAGAATATTAAAAACTACCTGACTGAAGATCAAGCGTTTCCGCTTTCCCAACTGGCATCGCTGATGGTTGAACTCCAACAAGTCGTTCCTCCCATTTTGCGCAATGCACTTCCATTGGATAACTCTGGTTTTCTTGTCCAGGATAAGTCTGAGTTATGGAACGATGAAGAGGGAGACAGCGTTCGGTCTCCTTCTGGATATCAGGTGTATTCGGCCACCGCCCCCATTGCGGCAGCGAAGGGGAGGAGCCGTCTCTCACCTGATGAGGGATTTCTCACAAACGCAACGCACTATGCCGAACAACTTCTCCAGAACAAAAGTATTCTGCATTCGCGTCCTAGATGGCCCCATCCCACACATAGCGAACGCCAACCTGATGTCAATTTCTTACCAGCATTTCAAGCTCCCCTTGAGCAACAACTTCCTGCGCTTCCTATCCGCAATCTTGTTGATTTTACGAAGCAGGCAAAGCCGCTGTTTGGCCGCGTCTCGAAGGATGCGTATCAAGGGGATCGTCAGCCGTATCCTGACATGGAGCGTCCTGATGCAATAGAGCTTCCAACAAGTTCGGCCATTGACGAACATGATCAGCCAATAAAAGATTGGGGGAATCAGGAAAGTATCGAGGAAAACTGGAAACAGAACGAACGGCAGAAGATCTACCTGGGACAATCAATAAATAATTGGGGTGATACAGATCATGCTAGACTGATGTTTCGTCATTTCCTCAAAGATAAACATGTTCAGAAGGATACAAGACTTCAAGATGCATTGGCTCTTGGGGCCACACGAGCGGAATCCATTATCCAGGCTGGTGGTCATAACCTCACCAATGAACATCTCTTCCATATATCACGTGTTGCTGCAAAATTAGAGGGGTCGATTTATCCCTATTCCGATAAGAAGGAAATTGATGAAGAGATACGCGCGCGGTACCACCAGGTCGGCGCACTCGCAAAAGGTTTATATGGGAAGGACCTGGAATCGGGTACGTCCGTTTCATTTTCCTTACCGGATTTTCAGTATTATCAAAAACGACATCCTCGCGATGCACGAGTGCTTTGGATGTTGTTGGGAAACGAGGAAGCGTCAAATCTCCATAAAAAGCCAATACTTCACCCTCTTGATGCACGAGTTGTCCATGACCGTCAAAATAAACTGATGAGTCTACTCCGGTATACGGCGTATCGGTACGCCAGGAGTGTAAAGGAAGGAAGGGCGCTCGGCGCAGGTCGTGGTATTAGTTATGCTGCCCCATTTATGGCAGAGATCCAGAATTGGGCACATCATCTGGAGACCAAGAATATGGGTATCCTTGATCCCCAGGATGTTCGTCTTATTCCTGGGGATGCGAAGAAAGGGGTACCAGATCTTCCGTACCAGATGAGGGGCCTCGTTACTCTGGGAGGCTTAGAAAAACGCCTGAAAGAGCAACTTGCTCAAAAAGGAATACCCAATAAGGAGGAATTACTCCAACAGTATCAACAGGTTGGCTCCATTCGTGCCTCTATTCATGATCCACGCCAGCAACAGGAATTTGGGCATGCGCTGAATATTGCCTATCAAACGGCTACCGGACATTCAGCGTTTCATTCAACGTATAACGAAGGCGATGATTCGTTGCTCTCGTGGTTCTTTGAAGAACACAAAGAGAGGGCGAAGACGGGGAATGTTGCCCTGGCAGATGTGGTTGAATTGCACCAGGCACTCGATACGATGTCGAAGCACATTCGTGAGCATGGTGCGCTCAAGTTTGGCCATCTGCACCGAGTGTTGTCAGCGTTTCATCAAGATGCCAATGATCCGAGATTCATTGGTCTGCGTACCCTGGCGAACCAGGGCTTTCGGGATGCAAATGATGAATTGCCTCTTTACTCAATGACTGATAAGAATCATCTTGTCGGGAAATTGGCATCGAGTCCAGATCTACAAGCTCGCCTGGTGGAACAATTTACGCATTCTCCACTGATTACTGGGCAACGCTACCTCTTCCGTGGTGGTCAGGAAGGGTTCGATCCCATTATGAAGGGTCAGGTCGAGATCCTCAAACAGATGGGTGCAAAGGCACACCAGGGGATTGGGGTAGAGGGTATCCTTCGCCCTATTGACGATGAGGAGAACCGTCCAGTAGGTGCTTCTGCATTGGCCAGGTACTATGCCTCCAAACAATTACTCACACCGGAGGAAATGAACCTGACCATGGACCCCGATCGGTTTGATCAGAATACACCGCTTCCTCCGCTTTTCCGATTGGAAGTTGGGAAGTATTCACTCCCAGTACGTGCTCATCAGTTATCGAGTCTACATGATGTGCCTCGATCGTCGTATACAAATCCGATCGCACCCTTACCACAAACACTGCTTGAACGTCGAGCAGCGGCTGCGGAACATGCGAAAGCCGTGGAGTTGTCTCGTCGGCCATTGATTACCAAAGAGCGCCCAAACTCTTGGGCGAAATCCGACGAACAACTCCGGGCAAAGTTGAAGCCAAGTCAGCGTGTCCAAATGGAAAAAGCTCTAGCGAGCGGGAACGTGTCAGTCGTGAATGAGCGTGCTCATCCGTATCGCTGGCTTGATGGAGCACCAGGGGAGTTTGACCCGATTATGGTTCAGAGTCGTGATCCAAAATTGTTTGGGCCACAACTTGCAGAACTTTCGGATCATCTCTCTGAGCAACGTCGTTCCTATGGTGGAGCATTCACTACCCCCTTATGGGATCGGCGTGGTCGTGGCTATGCCTTGCCAAAGGGGCAGCAGCCGATCCCACGTGAAATGACAAAGGAGGAACAATCAGAGGTCTCCATCTTCCATCAGCATCAGCAAAAACTTCAACGTGCCTTTTCCATGCAACCCTCTCTTTGGTCTGATGCAGAAATGGCTGGTCAGGTACAACCAGGGAGAAATCAACCCTTTTATGTATCATCGCCAACCAAACCATTTGCAACGGGGGAAGCATTCCCCCTACGCCCGGAGTACCTGGCTCTCCCCCTAGCGGGGGGGAGTCATGGGACTCTGGGTATTCCTATGGGATTTCTCCAACCTCCTGGACTATCCGATGAACAGCAATCGGTTACCTCATTGCTTGCACGTTCACGTGCGGTTCAGTCTAGCTCCAACCTTCATCGTCGAAGCGGTGCCCAGGAGGAAGCAGTTGTACAAACACCTCCTGAACCGCTTCAAGCAACGTTTCATGGAAATTTCCCTCCCCAGGATCATGACATTCCAGAAGATGTGCTCAATCTTTTAAATGGAGGGGAAGGACAGGGACCTCCTCTACCGCCAAAGCCTGTGATGGCTGCACCAAGCCCAGAGGAAGAACCATCTCCTCCCGCTCGGGTTACGTCCGTTCCTCAGAAACGGATCAAGGGGCGTCCCCTGGTACTCTCCTATCAACAGTACAAAGAGTATGCCCATCATCGCTTTCTCAGACAATGGCGAAGCATACCGTTTCGCGATCCATTCTATCCGCTCGCGCTCCAAATCAAGGAAGGCAACGAGGCGTACCAACGCGCCCTGGCGGAAGAGGAACGGGATCGTCTTCTTCCTCCTCGTCGTTTACCGGAGGCATTTACTGATACCTCGTGGATGCAGAAACCGGAACCAGAACCTGCTATCATGACCGAAAAATGGCGAAGCCCTTATGACGCTGGTTTCTGGTGGCAACAATCTGGTCAGCAGAATACAACAACGCAGATACAGGCACGACTCAATCAACAATCGGAAACATCTTCTATCCCGCTTGAGGAAAAAGATTCACCATTGAACAAGGTCCCTGCTCCTCCTATAGAGGAAGAGGGAAAAGTCGCTTCTCGTTCCCATTCAGAAATCAGTGGTGGTGGGAACAACGTACCACCACCACCATCTCTATCCGCACCCGAGCCAGAAGACGAACCTGGCGATCAGGGGATACCAGAAGATGTTCTGCATCTCCTTAGTAGTGGGAAGAGTTCATCTCAAGCGACAACGTCGAAACGAGCGAAGCCGCCAAAAGGGTTTCTTATCGCTTCGCCCCAATCAGCGGGAGGTCTTCCTGATGATGATGCCTTCCTTCCTCCTGTCTCATTGCAAGACAAGCAAGCAGACATTGCCTCCTGGATTGAAAAAGGGAGGCCCGGACACGCACAATGGAAAACTCCATCATCGGAACAATTAGGCGTCTATCAGAGCCAGGCCCAAAATATTGCGGTTAAGGGAGGTGCTGGTGCAGGCAAAACCAGTACCATTATGAATAAGCTGGCCCACCTGGCAACACGTGGGCAGATTCCACAGAGGAACATGCATCTTTTCTCCTATATGCATTCTGGGGTGGATGTGCTCAACGCTGGTCGCCAGGATATTAATGCCTTGCTCCCAGAACACAATCCAGACTACCAGATACCCGAGGCGATGACCTATTTTGCTCTTGGCCATAAGATCCTGACAAAAGGATCAGAGCTTCACGAACAGACGAAAAAACGATCCTATCCTATCTTGGAACGTATGGGGGTTCATTGGAGTGGACATACCATTCATGATGTATCTAAAGAGGATAAAGAGCGTCTTACCTCTGAACAATTAGCCGAAATGTCTCAGCCAAAGGATTACTTACGACAGGCGCTTGACCCTCACATGAGGGATTGGCAGCAGCCTCGCTTGAGCGATACCCAGATCAAAACATTTCTGGAAGCGATCGAGCAAATAAAAAGCAATCGCACCGATGATCCTCATGGCCCCTATATTTCGAGCCTTGCTGAAGGTCGAGATAATCTCTCAAATCAGGTAATGAATAAGCATACCGCGCTCTATCTCTATGAGAAACAAATGCGGGCTCGTGGTGACTTTGACTTCCCCGATTATCTACACTATGCCTCAAAAGCACTGGAAGAACAAGGGATAGAAGCTGTCCCCGAAAATATGCAAGGTTTGCAGGTGGTTGTTGGCGACGAGGCCCAGGATAACATGAAAATCGGCGTTCGTTTGCTTTCTAATTTGCTCAAGGCTACCTCGCATAATAAGCCTCGTATGATTATGGGTTATGACCCGATGCAAACTCTGATTGCACCAAAGTTCGGTGGCATCGAACAAAATGAGATTGAGCAGGTCCACGAACAGGAAATTGGTCCGTTTGAACTGCATGAATTATCGCTTAACCGTCGCTCAAATCAAAGCACTGTCTCGATAATGAATCAAGTTCTGGATCATCCAGAACTCATACATCAAAATAAGAGCCCGAAACAGGAAGCCATGCGCCCCGAGTTGGGTCATTTCCCACGTATCCGTAAAGGCGAGCATCCTATCGATGTCTATGACCAGATGTTTGATGCGATGCTCCAGGAGAATGGGATCTCGCATAAACAGATGCGGGAGAACATTTTGCAGGACGAGCATCCCTTTGCGAATATTCCTTTTCAGAAGAAAAATGCTCAGGGCAAGTGGGAAGGTGTTGGGAGTCTCCCACCTGGTCGAACCGCTGCTATTTTTTCGCAGTGGCGCGATCGTGATGCGTTTGTGTTGCGCCAACAGCAGCGTTTACAACAACAATTGGGTATTACTCCAGAGCAGGCAGAGCGAGCGGCAAAGCAGATCTTTCGTGATCGTCCACCAGGTCCGAATGCTTCTCAAGTGGAAAAAGACGAGGCAAATCTTCAATATGCCACGTCGCTTCACTCACGTTTTCGTTCGTTATCCGCAAGCCATATCCACCAGGATGTCACGCGTGTAGGTGGTGGGAACGATCAAGAGGCGCTGAATCGCTTCTTCATCGGGATTTCTCGTGCAGACGAGATAGGGAAAAACTCGATTTACTATACCGAGCGTCCTTTTACCTATGAAACCTTTGAACGCTGGAAAGCCGAGCCTGAAAGCCTTCGGCGTACTCCAGGTGGGAACTATACCATTGGCAATGAAGAACCGACGCCGATTCATCTTGATGCACGACGAAACCGTCCAGATATGGTTGGTAGTCGGGAAGTTCCGCATGGTCTTGGCCCAGTGTTTCGGGGACATATCGATGATATGTTGCGTAAAGGTACCTCGCCTTATTCCCCTTATTTTGAGGAACAGGATCAACCTTATGCGCTCCAACGTGCAGTGTCACTCGGTATCATGCCAAAAGAGGCACTCGCTCCTCATCTGCCTGAAATGCTTGGCCCTCGTTTTTGGACTCGTCCCGACTTAGCCAATATACGTGGGAATATGCAACCAGAAGAACAAGCAAAGGTTGCGAAATCCCTGGCTGCCTACCCAGATCAGATTGCGCAGGCGATAGTAGGCTCTGGTCAGAATAATCCTCAAACGTTTCTCGAATCAGAAATGGCGTATCAGGAGAAACGCCAGCGCGATGTCATTCAACCGATGGCTCCTGGACCAGAGCGCGATCGTATGGCTATGGATGCAGCAGGCAAAGTGCAGTACTTACAACATCTTCAAAAACATCCTGATCAGATGCCAACTATTGCCCCGACACCAGCGACCAAACCGGGAGAGACGAAGCAACAACATGCTGCCATTCATGTCACTGCTGACCAGGTAACGGTGTCTGGTGGTCAAAATATGAAGGTCAATGTGAATGGGCCTTCAACTGGTTTGGTTAAGGTTCCATCGATCGACGAAACGCTCGATCACCTGATGCGAAGTCCGGCTCCACTCACTCCACAGCAGCGTGGATTTATCTATCAGTCTACCGGTAATTATCCACCTCCACAGACACAAGTAGGTGGAGGCCGAGGTAGTAGCGGAAGCGGGTCTAGTGGGGATGGAGGCGGAGGCCAGGGTGGAGGCCGAG
>KBS_DFR1_sep09DRAFT_1000007_pt1 | contig 12140 bp, 20 predicted proteins | sample KBSGLBDFR1Sept09_FD_9215 | JGI IMG/M metagenome (IMG submission 9215)
TGGTCCTGCTTGATCGGTGCCTGGCGAATGCCGAAAGTTGGTTTGCTGCCAGAGTGTTCCATATGGCCGCGAAGCGTGGCCTGCAAGGGATTGTGAGCTTCTCCGATCCGGTAGCCCGCACAGACCTCGCCGGACAACTTATCTTCCCTGGTCACAGGGGAACGATTTATCAGGCGTCTAATGCCCTATACACGGGACGATCCACGTCTCGGACACTCACACTTTTGCCTGATGGACGCATATTCAGCGATCGGGCTTTGCAAAAAATACGTGCCCAGGAGGTTGGCGCACAGTATTGTGAAAACATGCTCGTTCGTTATGGCGCAATACCCAGGTGTGGCGGCGAGTCCCCAACGATGTGGTTAAGGAAGGCACTGGATTCTATTGGGGCTCGGAGACTGCGCCATAGTGGAAATCATCGGTATGCTTTCCCGATCGGGCCCAAAAAAGCAAACGTTGAGATTTCTCCTCTCATTTTACCGTATCCGAAAGACTTGGAGGGTCTCTCATGATAACGTATGCCCGATTGCTTGTACCGGGAGATTGGTTTATTCCAGAGCGGCTCATACTTGCCTGGGATGCTGACCCGTTGGGGTGGCGAGTACGTTCGCATGAGTATACCCAACGAAACAACTATTCTACTTTTGTCACAACGGAAGATGGAACCACCTGGAGCGAACGTTTCGCACCAGATGAACGTGTGTGGATTACCCACCGAGAAGATCACTAACGAAAAGGAAAGAAGAGTATGACCACTGTGAAGAAGGGACCTCCCCAGTTTGCCAGGGGGACCACGGTTCCTGTGGAAAAATCACAAATTGAAGTGCAGAAGTTGCTCAAATCCTATGGAGCCACACAAACCGCGCATGCAGAACAAAAAGAGAACGCTTCTATTCTGTTTACCATGAAGCAGAGGCAATATCGGATTATATTACCCTATCCGCCGCTGAGTGATTTTCAGTATGATAATCGCCAGGTCCGACGTAGCAAAGAACAAGCGGCGCAGGCACGAGCGCAAGAATTACGACGACTCTGGCGAGCGCTTCTCCTGGTCGTCAAGTCAAAGCTGGAAGCTGTTTCATCCCGCATTATGACGTTTGAACAGGAGTTCTATTATCACACCGTTCTGAACAACAACCAGACGATAGGCGAATGGAACGAGCAACAGATCGCGCAAGGAAACCTGTTATTGTTACCTGGACAGAGTACATCATGGGATAATGAAAGGCCAGATATCCTTTTATTGCCCGGTAAAGAGTAGTTTGTAATTATCTCTGGCCTACAGAAGAAGATTTACAGGAGAGCCAGAAGCCAATCGACCACTCGCTATTCGATCTTTTCTAGCGCAGGGAGGAAGAGGGAAGGGCACCTTCTCTCCTTCCTCTTATATCCAACAGTTAGCAATCTTTCATAGCAAGATGCTTCCCACCTCTAACCGGTAGTCTATATCCCAACTGCCTGGGAATTTTCTCCCAGGCAGTTGGGATGTCAATGAGATCCAAAGAAGATACTCTTCTTTCAGATGATATCCATCAAAGTAAGGAGCGAAGATCTAGTTCGGTTAGCGCTTCGCGTATCATCGCACGTGAAGCTACGTTGACGCCGCGCTCTTTCATCATTGCTTCTAACTTGTACTTTAAAGTTAGAAGCGGAGTGGCATCTTGGTGCCAGAATCTGTTTAGCACCATTTCAGTGTTTGGGGTTGTACAACCCAGGTAATACTGTAGAACCATTCCCTCCGGTTCTATTGAGAGGAAGCGAACCCAAAGGAAGACTTTCTGTTTTCCGGTGGGGAAAAAGGAATGTGAAGCCGTTTCCAGGAGTTCTCGTCGATATTTTTCGAGCGCAAACTCGGAAAACAATTCGCTATCTCGTTCAATAGCAGGAGACAACTCATCTGGATTAACAATGCCTTTCCCCTCAACAACATGTCGAATATCTTCGAGAGAAAGAGAGAGTGCTTCGGGCCAGATGGACAACGTAACCTCATGAAAGTGAGTTCGGATATTGCTTGAAGTCATTATTTCTACCTTTCCTTTCGGATTAAAAACTTGTACTCTTCATGAAGAGTGTAAAGCATTTTTCGCGTAAAGAGATCCAAACTAATTAGGAATGTTTTGGTAGCTAGTAAGTAATATATTGCTTGCTTACATTTTGACAAGCTGCCCGTTCACCTCCTTATATTTGTCAAACGGTTGTCCCTTTTCGCTTGTCTCCCTATAGGTGGCAAAAAGGATCGCCACTATTTCCCTTTCTGTCGGGTCGTCCTGAGCGTTAATCACACAATAGTATCGATATCTCCACGCATCCGAACTTCCTAAAATGAGGTCTCCGACTCCCTGTTTCTCTATTCGCACTAAATTGGCTAAACCACTGCTCCACTCTCTTAGCGCAAGTGTTATGGCTTCTTCGTGATTTTGTGCTTGTGTCATCTCGTCGGCAAGCTTTTCGTTTCCGTTGTAGAATCGTACCTCTATGACCTGGGCCACTGTTTTTCTCCTTTATCGAATGGTTATATTTTCATTTTACCAAAAGATGTCGCAGACCGTTATCGCTATAGTTGCCTCTTCTTTGGTTGTTCCCGGCGTTCGAGTTCTTCCAGCACGTTTTCTCGTTTTTGGAGATACGACGACTCTTCTTCGTCGCTCAAGGGAAACCGGTCGAGATCATTGAGCACATCGTTCAAGACCTGGAGCCTGGCCGCCAGGTGAAAGGTTTCGACCTGTGAAAGATCAGCCATCCTCTTCTGCCTCCTTTCTTTGTTTGTCTTTCTGTCTAATCACACAATTTAAGGAGCGCGGTCATATGCTCGGCAAGTTTAGGAAAAATGTCTTGAGCCAGGTCGTAGAGATGTAGCCACATTGGCGCGAGAATATTTATCGCGGCGAGTTCAGTTATCCCTTGACGTTGTACCTGCTCCTGGATGAGTCGTATCCCTAATTCACGGCTTTTCTCTGGGGTCAGATTATCAATAAAAGCTCTCGTTTCTGGAATATCGCGCATCATCTCTACGCAAGCTTTAGTGAGTAATTCCATTTCTTTATCCTTCTAATTGTAGGCACATCTCACGTGCGTGCTTCGGCAATCTTTCGTTTTGAGGATATAGACCATCTCATTCAGACCATGATGTTGATGCACCGTGATGCATGGGTTCCCTTCACTTGTCCAGTTGACAGAAATAACACTATTTTCATTACTTCGCAACGAGACAGGCGGAGGAAGTTCAAATTCAATCGTGATATGTGTCTGAGCGCGGAGGATACGTTTAACTTGAACCACTCCAAATCGGTCAGATGGTTTTGGGTCAGAGACAAGGAGAAAATCTCCCTGTTGGATCTGCGTTACTGGAACTTTTTTGAACGCTTCCTGGTGATATCGATAGAAATCTGTGTCCGACATGATTTATCCTCACTTTATCCTTGTGATTGTAACCACATCTCGCGAGCCTCATCGTCACGTTGCATGGCAGCCTGTTCGCCGAGTTCGGCGAGACGTTCCTCTTCTTCCCAGGGCCATTTTCCTGATGCGTTGGCCCATTCCCACTCTGTTCGGTGAAATTGCCAGTGTTCCCTCCCAACGTGAACGTGGACGACCTCCTCTGTTTCTTCATCTACAAGAATTGAAATTTTTGCCGCTTCGAGTATCAGGGTCAACACGTTCGCCTTCTGACTATGTTCTGACCCTCCTCCAAAATCATCAGCATAATACTCGCTATCATTCTCATGTGCCTCGATCGCTTCAACGGCGGCTTTGATAACTCGTTCCTCCGAGAGAAGATCCTGAAGATGTTGTTGGAGTTGCGCTATTTTCGCATCTCGCTTATCAACCTGCATGGCTATTGCTCCTTTTCTTCGGGATTTATTCGTTCGAGGATTTCTTCCAGGCATTTTATTTCCGCCTGTGCTAACCGTAATTCTGCGAGAATTACCGATTCCTTTGGATTGGTTGCTGCTTGGATAGTGTTAAATTCCGCTATTAATGCGGATAGATGTTCTTGCGCACAGTGCCAGGGTGTTTTGATCGTATAGTTAATACGCCAGGTCTCAGTCTCCTGTTCGCCACACCACCCAGATGAGCAGATATAGCGATTCTTTTCAATAATACATCCATTTTCGAGCATGGCTTTAATGGTTCGCATTGGAACCTTTAGCCAGAATCTGGCGTCGTAATTAGGACCGCGTAAGGCCCCACTGCCCTCGGCAGGCTCACCAGGTAGAATGTATTTCGTCGAGAGTTTCGACGAAAGGATATGTCCCTGTTTCATGCGATCAAGGATACCTTGTTGTGAGGGAGAGGGTGGTTTCATCTTATCGTTTCGCCTTTCTATTCACCATTGATTTACGCTTAGTTTAACATGATAGAGATGGCCAGGACGGTCGCTCAGAAGTTGTGCTGATTTGCGAAAGGTAAGGCGCATGATGTTCTTCGGCCACGCAAAGACCCCGGAGTGTTTTGGCCTCTGAGGATTTGATATAAAATATTCCTCCCAAATCTTTTGAGATGCGCCAGTACTCATATCTCGGTCAGCGTAGAGCAGATCAAATTCTACTAGAAGCCCACAGGAAGAGAGTCTGCTTTGCTTTATTGTACTGTGAATGAGCCCGACACGTATACATGCGGGCATTTCAAAGTAGACAATAATAAGTCCCTTGTGGAGACTTGCAATTTGGAGGGGCGTCAATTGTTTAGGCATGTTCTACTTTCCTTTTTACACTCGTTCTCACGCGATGGAGAAATTCGACAGATAGCAAGAAGTATTGCATACTTGCGGAACACCGAGTATACTACAGAAGAGAGACGATAGCAAGTAATTTTCATTTGCTATCGATAGAAAAAGGGAAGAGGGGAACGCGCTATGTCCGGGCCAACATGAGCCAAGGTTTACTACTTCTCCAATCCCCAGACAAAAACTACTTTCTTATAGACGGGTGACTATATTGCAATACTACACCATCCATCGTTGTATTTGGACTACCAGTATGCTTAACCCAACAAGCAGAGAGAAGGTCTGCTCGACAACCGATCCAGTACAAGCGTTCTCGCTGTATATGGATCTAGTCGAGCAGGTTGGGCCACAGTACCCACAGGAAGGACCAATGGTCACGTATGCAATCGATCCCTACCCTGATGATGTTTTTCTCGTTCCTGCCCATTTCAGGCAGAACAAAACAGACAAGAAAGGTTTTTACCGATGATGAACGATGTACCAATGGTACACAACGCTGAAGCGACAACCGGATTCAATCTCAACCAGATGTGCAGTTGGAACTTGAAACAAAGCCCTGCACTAATGAGTGAGCGGAGACTCGCGGCTTCTATCGAAACGGTTCCTGTTTTGACCGTTTACTTCGCTGATGGCAACTCTGAGTGTTATCGTGGCGAGGATGCCATATCCTTCTACGGTTTTATCCTCCTGCGAAGTGAGCAGGCAAATGCGACCGAAAGCCTGGAGAGTAAAGTGTCTCCTACTCTGCCAGAAATCACTGATGAAATGCTCGTGGCTGCACGAGTAGAATTACATGCACGTGACCATGAATCGGCTCTTGAGGAGTTATCAGAAAGATTAGTAGCACTACACGCGCTCAATGATTTATTGGCCAGAAGCCGACACATTCTGAAAAAACTCTCCGACCAGGAGATCCTTTCTTTGCGCGGGAAGGGATGTTACTTTTATGCAACTCAGGAAACGGCCCCTCACCCCTATTGTGTCGTCATTTCGCCATCAGGATATGTTGATGAGCAGAGTTTCTACGATAGCGATATATGCTGTTTAAGCATGCAAGAATCGTATAGCCGCCCCTACTATGGGGCTGACGCTGTACGCGTGACCTACGATTTGTTTCAGCATATTCAACAGGTCTACCAGCAGCATCCCAGGTAGTTCTTAGTAGAAGAGGAGAGCGGTATGTTTGAAGAAGAGGGGCAGTGTCTCTCGATCCGGCAACCATTCAACTGGATCATTGCTCATCCAGAAGCATTTGTTGCCCCTTTGACGCCCAAGATCATTGAGTGTCGCGAGCAGTATACGCGGTATCGAGGTCCCATTTTTCTACATGCGGGGAAGAAACCACTCAAGGAGTGCTATAACCGGAAGTCTGGTTTGTTTGTATATGACCAGCTCACAGTGAATGGCGTGCTCCTGGAGGAGATGCTCCCACGCTCTCGTCCACAGGCTCCCATGACGATCGAGACACATACGAGAGAACAACTGAACCAGAGGGATCATGCTGGTATGGGCGGCATTTGTGCGATTGCCTGGCTCACGGATGTTGTGCGTGTGTCCTCTTCTCCCTGGTTCATCGAAGATTCCCCCTATGGATATGTACTGGAGGATGCACAGCCGCTCCCCTTTTATCCTTTGCCTGGCAAGCAGGGTTTATTCCCTGTCGATATCGCAAAGATTCGTGAGTATTACGATGGGTTGATCGTGACTGGCCAGTGGACCTGGCCATGGGCCTGGTCCACTTACTTTGTTTATGAAGAAGAAGAAAAGAGAGAAGACCCATGTCTCAGCCGTCTCGTAACCCTATATTAACAACATGTCGTGACGCTGCGCAAAACTACCTGGATCATTTGGAACTCGATTTGGAGGAATTTGGATTCTGTCCAAAGAAGGCCGCTATTATGATGGCACGTACCGTGTTCAATCGGTCTTCTTCAGGAAGCCTGGCAGATGTTTCCTCTTTTTTAAAGGAGATGGGGGAACATCTTTGCTCCATTACGCAGGGTCTAAACGCATTATCGTTGAAAGAAAAGGAGATTTCCCAGTGAGCGCCATCACAGCCACCACACGAAAATTGCCAATGGCATTACCACGGGCCACCACAATGGCATTACCACGGGCCACCAGGGAGGTTTTCTCCTTTTTCGTTGCCCATTCTCTATTATTTCATATTCCAATAGGTTCGACCCATAGAGTCATTGCCTGTTTTTTAATGGTCGATCGGCGTCCAGCCGACCAGTCTTGTCCCAATTACATTTACGTGGATCTGACGTACCGGCAAGGCGAGATACTCGAAGTTCAGCAGGTCCAGCTGGTGAACTCGGAGGTACTCGGTATGATTGATCGAGGCACCTTCACTGACTTCTCGATCGTGCCAAACGTCGATCAAGGCATCATAAGTCTGCGGGAATTTCTTGAGCAATTCCGAGCCTGTGAGGATGTCCTCGCCAAAGCATTTCGTTAAGACCATCGGAGGGAGAATAACATGAGCATTGATACAACCTGCTATAACTGTGGAGATGATTTACCACCAGACCCCAAGGATTGGCATAGTTGCAAAGGACTTTTATGCTTGCACCATCTTTGTGTCGCTTGTAGCGAGGCAAATAAACACAAATGCTACGAGCATCATAATGATCCAATCGACTTACAAAAGACCCACGATAGGGCTTTGGGCCTGATGACGCCCCAAAAGGCGATTGAGACCATCAAGAGTAGCGCCGAGATCCTGGGCGATCATGGTTTTTTGGGTCATGAGGTACACCTGAACCTCATTGCCGAGTGGTTGCAGACAATGGAAATTGAACACTCAAACAAGGCAATGGAAGCGCTCTATGATGCAGGGTTAGCGCTTTTGGAAGAGCGAGAAGCGAAGAAAGCCAGACCAACCATTGTCTGCCTATGCGGTTCAACCCGTTTTTCGGAAGCATTCCGAGAAGCCAACCTGCGTGAAACCCTGGCCGGTCACATCGTTCTGAGCATTGGGGTTGATACAAAAAGCGATCGAGACCTCCTATTGGCCGGAGAAATTACCAAAGCAGATAAAAACCGACTGGATGGATTGCATCTGCGCAAGATCGATCTTGCTGATGAAGTGCTGGTGCTCAATGTTGGTGGCTATATTGGAGACTCGACTGCCGGAGAAATTATCTACGCGCGCGATCTGGGAAAGCCTATTCGATGGTTAGAGGAGATCGCAAAACACGAAGCCCCGTCAACAAGAAGCATTACATCTTCCCCCCAGGAAATTTTTAAGAACGATCTTGCGATCTGGAAAGCCTGGTATGAATCGCTCAAGGCGAATAGCAAAACGAAGCAGGGCTACAAAGGGCTTATCACCGATTTCTATCGCGAGATACTGAAAGAGATCTGCTCGTGTAGTCAGCAGGATATTGACGACTATATCGCCACATTGCCCAATGCTGAGGAGACAAAAAAGGTGAAGTACGCCATTATCCTGGCGTACTGGAAATTCGCATTGAAAATATGTGTCCAATCACAATCGACAAATGCATAACCCGGAGACTGGCGTGTTGAGAGACCTACCCCTGTACAGCAAGGGTAGGTCTTTTTTAGAAAGTAGGAGAAGAGAATATGACCGTTTATATGTTTCGTCGTCCGTCTCATCGTTCGACAGAACGGCGTAAGATCCGTTTTCATTCCTCTGATATCACGGTTACAGATATGTTTTGTGGTTGCGGTGGGTCCAGCCTGGGAGCCAGTCAGGTACCGGGTGTTGTGATTTACGAGGCAATTAACCACTGGCGACAAGCGGTGCAGACGCACAGTGAAAATTTTCCTGGGACTCGGCATACCCTTACTGATATCCAGACACGAGACCCAAAGAGGCATAAGCGAACCACAATACTTATCGCTTCCCCCAGCTGCACGAATCACTCAATTGCGAAGGGGAAGCGGCGCATTGCCCTTGCGCAAGAACTGCCGTGGGATGGCGATTATGAGGGCAACAAATTACCAGAATCCGCAGAGGAGCGTTCACGCTGCACCATGTGGGACCCACTACGCTGGACGCGGGAACATCAGTATGAATATATTCTCCTAGAAAATGTCGTCGATGCGGTTGGTTGGGCCTACTATCCTCTCTGGCTCCAGGAATGGAGAGACATGGGATATGAGTTTCAGACCATCTATCTCAATTCGATGTTTTTCCACCCAACCCCCCAGAATAGGGATAGATGGTACTTTGTTGCCTGGAGGAAGGGGAATAGGGCTCCCAATCTGACCTTTCATCCCCAGGCATACTGTCAGAAGTGTGATAAGTTGGTCGGTGCAGTACAAGCCTGGAAAAAAAAGAGGAGAGGAAAAAAGGGCAGCACGATGCCCGATGCCTGGGGCCGGTATGGTGAACGTCGCCAATATCTCTATCGTTGCCCGTATTGTACCGAAGTGGTCACACCCTACTACTACGCTGCGGCCAACGCCATCGACTGGTCCTTGCCCACCCAGAAGATTGGCGAGCGAAAGAAGCCGCTTGAGCCGAAAACAATGGCCAGGATCGAAGAGGGCCTGCGGCGTTTTACCAAGGCACAACCCTTCGCCTTACAGGTGAATAAGAGCGATAACCGATATACCAATCTGATGGAGGAAACGCTACCCACGCAGACGGGGAGTAATGGCCAGGCGCTAGTGTCCCCGCCATTTCTTTTGCAAACGAGCCATACCACCGACAACAAACATTGGGTGTATTCGCCTGATGAAAATCCATTACCTACTCAAACCGGCAGGCAGGATATGGCGCTGGTGACCTCGCCTTTTGTGTGTAGTATGAATCACAAAAAGGGTCAGTTTGCCGATGTGACAGAACAGGCCATGCCAACACGAACCACCTATGACGACACCTTCCTGGTCGTGCCAAATGGGAATATTCTGGATCTTCTTGAAGAATATCGTCTCCGGGATTTGATGGGGCCTCACTCGACGCTCTGTGCAGATAATCATCATGCACTCCTGACTTACCCATTCATTGCAGAATTGCGCGGAGGGGGGAGTACTGTACGACCACTCTCCGAAGCCCTGGCGACCGTGACCGCGAGTGGATCGCATCACGCACTGATAAGCCCACCTACTAGGAGCTTCCTTACCACCTATTATAAAAATGGTGGCCTGGTTGATCCTGAGCGAGAGCCAATGCCAACGGCAACCACCCATGACCGGCATGGCCTGGTTTCACTCTCTGAGGCAGGTATTGATCCCAACACGTTGGATCTGAGAGATTATATCGACGAGTGCAGCTTTCGCATGTTACAGCCCAATGAACTCAAGGCTGCGATGGGGCTGCGATGGCTTGCTTATGAGAAGGAATACAAGGTGCTGGGTACTCGAAAAGCACAGGTGAAACAAATCGGGAATGCGGTGACGCCACCAGTTATGCAATGGCTGGTCCAGCGCTGTGTGGATGCGCTGCAGTCTTATTAAAGGAGGAAGAGGGCGATGCCGGAGATCGAGGAAGAAGAGAAGCGAGTTATGAGGCATTGGCAGGAATTTGAAAAAACGCTGTATGTCATTGTTGACTTACAGCAAACGTTAACCATCCATCATTTTTTAAGTGCCCTGGATCATCTGTGGGCATTGATTCAGTTTTTCACTGCCCAAAGTTCTCTCTACGAAAACCTTCGCGATGTCGAACAAGAGTTACTCCTCCTCCGAGAAGATTGGAATAGTATAGGAGGAGGAGTAACGAGAGCTTTCTTGAACCAGCGACGTAAGGTTGATAAACATTTTCGTGCAGTGCAACTGGATTTCCCCGATGCACTACAGAAGAAAAAGCAACTTCCTTCATCTTAATGGAAGGGAGCTATTGGCGAGGAGGGGAAGGATTATTCCCTCCTCTTCTTCAAATCTTATTTCGATGGAGGACGAGAGGCTTGCGCGATCTTGCACCGCGCATCGAGTTCTTCTATCCTTTTTTTTGCCGCAGCAAACGTCAGAGTTTTGACATCCTGTGGTGATTGCTCTTGCAGATAGCGATAGCGTTTCTGTAATTCGTCCAGCTGATTGGGCGTTATCATTGGCTCTGAAGCCGATACGGGAGGAGCCGAACGTTGTGCCCGAGCGACGGGCGCACTCGTCTTCGCATATGAGGAAGAGGTACCATTCTGCCCTTCTTTGTTCGCCTTTGTTGATTCCTCCCGAATTTTGGTCTGTTGTTGGGCTTTTGCGGCCACCTCCGTTACCAGATCATCATCCATATCTAATGTAAGCGTTGGACTAATCCCGAAATTTTTGGCAGCCCTGGCACGTACATTCGTTTCCAACCGATCAAAATTACTGAACGACCCCTGTTTATACGCCGTTTCTTTCAATACACCATCGACATAGAGCAGTGCTTTCAAAAGCAGATGGCCGGTTTCGAGGTTCATAACCGGCGTTTCGATGTCAATATGCGAATTGGGGAAGCGTAATTTCAGTTCATAAAGCCTCCATGCAGCCGGATAGTACATGAGCGCCTGGCCACCTTTATCCCAGGAGGTGACATGATCCTCCGGGTTATAGACGGCGAGGATAGCCAATCGTTCCTCTTCACTCATATCCGGGCTCCAAAGCTTTGGCTTTGTCTCGCTGACGGGAACAGAGACCTCATTAAGTTCAGACACGTTGCACTCCTTAAAAAAGAAAGTGAATGGGCAAACAGTAGAAGACAAGAAAAGGGGGGTTATGATCGCTTGCGATTCTTGGGTGGTGGATGGGGAGAGGGGGAAAGAGGGAATGGTTCGATCCTTGGAAAAGGAGCGAGAGATGAAAAAGGCCCCAAGAGGTTACTGACAGACACATCACAACCCCTTCCCCTTACACAATCACGCTAAAGAACCATTCTTCTCCTCCACCAGTATAGCGGTTTTTTGTCCATTGTCAATGGATAGCAAGTGAATTTCTCTTGCTATCCATTGATTTATTACGAAAAATAGCGTATGCTTTGAGAGAAGTTGTTTGCCCCACTTTTCGCAGAATTGTTTGTACGAACAAGAAAGGTGGAGTCATTTTTACAGAAAGAGGAGACGTATGGCAAGTGTTCTTGGTGAAGTAGTGATCAACTATTTTCCATTTATCATATTCGTTGCATTTCTTCTGGTAAGCACATTATCCATTTATGTGTACAGAAACGCCAAGAGACCGAGTAGTAAGTAAAGAAAGGTGAACCCCCATGCCTGGTACCCAGCTAATCACTCAACAAGGTCCTCTTATTGTTTTTGCCCCATTGACTCAGGATATACCTGAGAGTATACATTTTGATGAACATTGTGTTTGTTGCTGGTACCAGGCCAATCCGACGCTGGTATTTCCCGCTAGTTGGAGCAGTTGCCTGTGCTTGCCGCACCGAGATTGGACAATGGCGAAACGAGTAAAAAAGAGAATGTCTGGAGGCGTTTCTTATGGCAGAATGGATTCGGGTGATTAA
>KBS_DFR1_sep09DRAFT_1000008_pt1 | contig 9460 bp, 3 predicted proteins | sample KBSGLBDFR1Sept09_FD_9215 | JGI IMG/M metagenome (IMG submission 9215)
AGCGGAGTGGTGCTGTACGCGGGCGAACGCACGCTCCCATTTGGCGAAGGAATGTCGGCACTGCCGCTGCAAGCGCTGTGGAGGGGCTAACTCCTTCATGACCGGGCGGGCGACACGTTGTTGCCTGCTGAGCCACAGGAGCTCGAATGCGAGTTGCTGTGTGAGATGCCTGGCTTCCAGGCCCCCGACAACCCTCACTTCAGAGGGATGCCCCTCAGCCCTTCAGCGTGCTGAAATCGACCACGGGGGACGGCGCCGTCACCGACACCTCTTCGTTCCATCCAGAGAAGCTCGTCAGGCCGCGTTCCCGGCCGCCGTTCTTGACGAACTTGACCGGATAGGGCTTGCCGGTAGTGGCCACGTAGAGCGAGCCTTTGTAGACTTTGGTCGCCTCCTTGAGCTCGATCACCTTCTGCCCGTTGACGGTCGTGCTCTGGCCCTTGGTGACCGTGCCCGGCGTGGAGAGCATGCGATTGAGCTCGCCGCGCAGGTCGACGAACGCGACGAACTGTGCCAGCGGACCGCTGCTCGCAGAGCCCTTCATCCACGTGCCCTTGGGGACGTGCAAGGTGAGGCCCAGCGTGTCGCCGAGACGTTCGTAGAAGATCGGAGTGCCTTTGACATACACGGTGGCGCCGATTTGGATCACTTCGAAGTCGGCCCCGAGAAAGGAGATCTGACCACGACCGCTGTCGCCGGTGAGGCGCAGGTCGATCGAGAGCGACGCCGGACCCTGTGAGGTCTTGCCGACCACATGCACCGAGCTTGCGCTGACGGCCGCCGCCTTGCTCGCCGCGAGGATCTCCTTGCCCGATTTGGAGGCCACGCCGTTGTCAGAGGAGCCACAGCCGACGAGCGCGGCGGCGAGCGCGAGCGCCGCCAGGAGCGCAAGCCCGAGCCGGAGACCCGCTCGGAGCCCAGCCACACGACCACGAGTAGGGCGTCCGCCACGAGGCTTCAGAACGCCAGGCAGGATAGCCCGCACCCGATGGCGATCGCCAGTCGACGGGCCGAGCCCGGAGCGCATGAGCATCCGCATCGGCCTCAGGACTGCTTGTGGGTCGTCGTGTGCTTGCCCGCCTTGTGCGCAGCCTTCTTCTTGTGCGAAGCCCTCCTGGCCCCAAAGCGCTTGCGAGCCTGCTTTTCACAGGTTGCGCGCTTTGCATGCAGGCGCTTGGCCTTGAACTTCTTGCGACACGCCTTCAGGGCCTTCTGGAGCTTCTGCGCGCGGGTCAGCTTCTTGGCCTTGTTGGCCTTGACCGCGCCACAGCCCGTGACGGCGATCTTCGTGGAGGTGTCGATCTGCGCGCCGTTCTGGGCGCTGATGATCGTCGGCATCTGCAGGTCCTGCCCGCAGAGGGAGAAGTTGGCCTTGGCGGGCACGTTCGAGGTCAAGGCCGAGTGCGGACCTGCCGGCAGCACCGTCTGGAAGCTCGAGAAGGGAGCATCCGGGGCAGATTCAAAGCGCGAGTAGGTGATGCCTTTTTTGACGTCGGTCTTGCCGTCCAGGATGAGCGTGACGCCTTCGCCCTGCAGCACGAACTCGACGTCGGGGAAGGCCGCCCCGCCATGGGAGACCAGGTAGGCAGGCCCGGAGAGCGGATTTGCGAGCACCGGCGTGTGGATCGTGGCGTTGCCGATCACGGACTCCGGGTTGCAAGTTGCCGGGTTGGCGTTGAAGAGCGTCTCCAGGCAGGCTTTCTGAAGCGTCGTCAGCCGTGCGGGGAGCGCGATCGGCAGCTGCAGGCTGACCTTGGCGATGTTGGCCTGGCCAAGGCCGGCTGAGGCGACCGTGACCGTGAAGGCGGCGCCGTTGGCTTTGCTCGCGTTGCCGGCCACCTGGGCTGTGAGCTTGGGGGCGAAGGGCAGGTTTCCACAGCCTCCCACCTGGAAGGGGGAGGAGACCGGCGCAGTGGCCCCTTCTTGGCCTGCGAGGGTCCCCTGGATACTCATCGGCGCACAGCTCGTGGGGTTGAACTGGAAGTTGGGGCGATCGACCGTGGCGATCACGCGCTTCAGCTGCAGGGGGATGCCCTTGATCTGGGTGGGCAGCGGGTCACTGACGATCGTGACCGAGGCGTTGTTGGGATCGATGAAGAGCCTCGAGCGGACCGTCACCACTCCAAGGTCGAAGGGACCCGCCACCGCGGGGGTCACGATCGAAAGGCCGAAGGGGGCGCCGCCATAGGGGCCGGTGATGAAGACCCTGCCCCCGCCCTGGATGAAGGGTTCTGGGCCAAGGCCCGCGACTGCGCTTGCGTGGCCCACTTCGCTTGCGGGCGGGCAGGCGTTGGCCTGCGCCTGGGCCTCTGTGCAGAGGCTCACCGAGGAGAGCATCGCCGCGATCCCCGGGGGCAGGTGCATGGACAGGCCGCTGAGGGCCTGGTTGCCGTCGGGGCGGCTCAGTTCCAGGGAGAAGCCCGTGTAGGCGCCTGCCTGGGGGTTCGTGGAGTAGGCATTGAAGCCCGGGGAGAAGGGCTGGGCGCCAACCGGGCAGGGGCCTGCCCCAACGCCTGCGGCGATGTTGAATTCTTCCGGCGGGCCGAGCACGTTGACGACCCCAGTGCCAGACCAGGGCGTGAAGGCCGCATCGGTGGCGTAGCCGCCGCAGAAGGGCGGTGTCGACACGGAGGCCCTGGGGCCCCCGAACAGATCGAGCTTCAAGTCTTCGAAGGGCACCTGGGGGGTGTTGCGGAAGCTCGTCGAGACCCTCAAGGTGCCTTCGTCCACATGGCCTTCGCCGGCCAGCTTGACGAGGACCCCCGAGACCGGGTCTTCGGCCACCAGGTAGAGGGCCACGAGCGAGCCAAAGGGGTTCTTTCCAGCTTCCCCGTTCGGGGCTGGGGTGGCCAGGTAGACCTCGCCTTCCAGTTCGTGGGTGAGCAATGGGGTCTTGATGTGCACGGTGCCGAGCTTGGAGGCATCCGGGCAGCTTGGCTTGCCGGTGTTGAATTCGTTGATCTGGGTAGCGGCGTTGAAGCCTTCAAAGCCGATCTGGGACTCCGAGCAGGCCTCCAGGCCATTGGCTGCCGAGGGGCTCAGCTGGACTCCCTGGGGCAGGGTGACGGTCGTGTTGCGGACCTCTGCCTCGGCCAGGGCTCCTGCTTCAAGCGTCGTTTGCTGGGGGACCTTGACGTCGACGCTCAGGCCCGTGGGGGTGCTTGCCGTGTGGACTTCGGGGGTGACCGCTATCGAGGGGGTGAAGGGGAGTTGCTCGCAGCCTTCGAAGCCGAGCAGCTGGCCCGAGTTGTTCATCCAGGCGTATTCGGCGCCCAGGAAGGTGCCGGGGTCAGCCCAGGAGTCGGCTTCGGTCGAGGAGATGACCGGTTCGGCCTGTGGGTTCTGGGCGCAGGAGGTGGGGAGGGTCAGGAAGGGTTCTTCCGGGAGTTCGGTCGTTGTGGGGCAGCTCTTTTTGACCTGGCCCGCGAAGACCCCGCCGGCCACGCATTCCCAGCCCCTGGCGTTGTCGTGCCGTGGATCGCCCGGGACGCCCCAGAGCGTCACCTGGCTGGAGAGCAGGCCGGCGACCTGGGTCGCGTCCTTGACGCTCGCGACCACGCCATAGTCCTTGCCCGAGCGCACCGCGGTGTCGATCACGATCGGGACCTTGCCGATCACCTCCAGGCCGAACTTCGCCGGCTCGCCTTGGGAGGGCACGAGGTTGAACACGGGGACCGTGGCCGTCAGGAATTTGGCGATCAGCGGTTCGTGCACGGTCACCGTCGCGACTCCGACCACCGAGTCCGGCGCGCACAGGTTCGCTTCCAGCACGAGCGCGAAGAAGTTGGCGATCGTGCACTGCCCGGCCGCATTCGGGTTGCCGACCAGCCCCGGCGGCAGCTGGAAGCTCAGATCCCTCGGCAGCTTGACCGGGAACCGCGATTCCTGAGCGTCGTTCAGGGCGGTCTGGTTCAGCACCAGCGTCGTCGTCAGCTGGAAGGGATGGGCGCCGGCCTGCGTGGCCGGGGTGCCGTCCTCGTCGAACGGCGACAGTTCGTAGTCCTCCACGCCGAACCCTGCCGATTCGCCGCTGATGGGGACCTGAAGCGTTCGCGAGACTTTTGCCGCGCCGCCGCCTTCGACGCTTGCCTGGTTGGGCAGCGAGGCGACCGTGCCCGGCGGCTGGTTCACGCTCACCGCGATGTTCACCGGGATCTGTTCATACGGGTTGAGGATCCCGCTGAACGTGCATCGCACGGGCGCGAGCGAGCATTCCACCGGGGTTTTGTTCTTGATCCCTGCCGTGATCGCGGTAGCGGTCAGCCCCGGCGGGAGCTGGTCGGAGAAGACAACCTGGGTTTTGCTGCCGTCGATCGGAGCGTCGCCGAGGTTGCTCAACATCACGAAGACGTTGCCTTCCCCCCCGGGCGGGAGGTTCGTCGGCGAGGTTTCAGAGTTGATCTGCCACCACGGCGCCTGCGCGAGTGCCGGCGCGGCTGCCGCGAACGCGAGCACGAACGCGCTCGCGAGTAGCACGAGTACCAGCCGTCCGATTCTCGATCCCGTGCTCATCGTCCGATCCTCCCGCGGCTTGACTTCCCGGCTTTGGACTTCCCCTGCTTGGAGTTCTTGGCCTTGCTGTGTGCGCCATAGCGCTTGCTGGCCTTGCGTTCACAGGCCTTGCGCTTCTTCTTCGCGTGCGCATGCTGCTTGCGGCAGCTCTTCAGGGCTGCTGCGAGCTTCTGCGCCCTGGTCAACGGCTTCGCTCCTGCTTTGAGGTCTTTGACCGCCTGCTTGGCTTTGGCCGGGGGCGGTGGAGCCGCGTTGCCCGGGCCGGCGAAGACCGCGCTGCCCGAGGGCCCGCCGGGGATCTGCTGGGGCGCTTCGGCCGGCCGGCAGGTTTCTGTTTCGCTGCACCCCGGCGGAGCGGGTTCAGGCGGCGTCAGGCACGGAGAGGCTCCGGTGCATTCGCGCGCGTCGTAGATGTCGAAGGCAGTGTCGTTGTCCTGGGGCAGCAGCTGCGCCTCGCCGACGAAGAACACGTCGCTGCCGTCGGGCGTGGCTTCGAGGAACGCCGATTCACGATCGGAGCTGCCTCCGGAGAGCAGCGAGACGCAGGCGCCCGAGGAGCTCTGGCAGCTGCCGACTCCCGAGGGCTCGTACTCATAGACGTTCTCTTTGCCGTTCGCCGCTGCCGGCACGAGGTTGTCGGGAGAGTTGAAGTACAGGCGTCCTTCGTCTGAGAGGTAGCGCGACTGGTAGAGCGCGCTGACGAGGCTCTGCGCCGTCCAGCCCGGGATGTTGCCCCCCAGCCAGTGTTCCTGTTTTTCCCTTCCCCAGATCAGCCGGCGATCCACGAGCAGCCCGACTCCTTCACCGGCCCTTTCGGTGTCGAGCGTGCCGTTCGGCCGCGCGCCGTTCGGATTGCAGGAGACGCACCTGAGGCTCGCAGTGGCGGAGTCATACAGGAAGACCTCCTCGTCGCGCGCGCCTTTCGCGGCGGGGTTCGCGTCGAGGTTGTCATAGCCCGTGATCGGCGCGGCCGACATGAACGCCAGATAGCGCCCGTTGGGGGAGACGCGCGCGGTCAGGTAGGCGGTGTTGGCTTTCGTGGAACCGCCTTCCCACTGCGGGCTGTCTTCGCTCGAGAGCGTCGCGATGAACGTCGTGGTCCACTGCGAGCCGTCGAAGTGCAGCTCATAGAGGTTGTTCTTGGCGTTGATGGCCGTTTCGCCGTTGCCGTTTTCATTCCCCGCCAGCACTCCCTGCGCGACGAGGAAGGCGCTGGAAGCGTCTTCGCCGGTGCCGAAGATGAAGTTCTGCACGGCCGCGTGCTCGCTTTCGTTGTGGTCGACCGTGAGATCGGTCAGGTTGCACGTGAGCTTGCCGGCGACTTCGACGATCTCGCACTCGTACAGGTCGAGCTTGGGCGTGATCCCCGAGGGTTCGGCCGTGGAGTCCGGGGTCAGCCGCTGCTTGTCGGTGAAGAACACCCGCGAGCCGTCGCTGCTGGCCGACTGGAACTGCGCCGAGCCTTTTTCCGGTTCGACGACGCCCTGCGCGGCGTCCAGCTGGAGCGTTTCCCCGCGAGTGCTCTCGCGCATGTACAGGTGGCCCCGGCCGTTGTTTTCCGCTTTCAGGGTCCAGATGATCCGCGAGCCGTCATCGGAGATCGCGTGGGCGAGCACGCGCCCGAAGAAGCCGAGTTCCGTAAGCCCCGTCGCGGGGATCTCGCCGGGCAGCACGCTCACGAACCGAAGCTGCCCGGCAGACCACTCATACAATCCCGGCGCCGATTCCGCCCCGGTCAGCGCGACGCTCGAGGTGAGCACGACGTGGCTGAGATCCGCCGTCGCGGAGACGAAATGGACCCTGGCGCCGAACTGCGTGCCCGCTTGCGTGTTCGCTTCGCTGACGAGCGCCTGGTAGCTGCCGCTGGCGTTCTCGCGCAGGTACATCGTCGCCTGCGTGACTCCGGGCACCAGCGGCGGTTCGGCCTGCTGCTCAAAAGGTTCCACGAGCGCCACGGACAGGTCGGGCGTGAAGAACTGGTACTCGGGCGCGTTGCCCGGGGCCAGGCCCTTGGCTTTGCTGCTGGGGGTGGCGACGTCCTGCGAGCTCCAGGCGCTCGCGCCCCGCGTGGCGATGATCTGCTGCCATTCCGGGCTGCGGTTGCCCTGCACGTCTTCGCCCAGTGCGCCGTTGACCACGTAGGTCAGCCGGTTGCCGTTCTCAGAGGCCACTATCAGCCCGCCTTCACGCGTCAGCGCTTCGACCGGCGCGCCCGCCTTGTTGGGCGGGGAGACCATCTCGAAGGCGCGGTTGTCGGGGAGCGCGAAGGTGGAGGTGGGCTCTTGGGTCGTGAACGTGCGCTCCGGGCCTTCGCTGGTCCCCAGCGAGTTGATCGCGATCACCCGGTAGTGGTAGGTGGTGCTGGGGCTCAGCCCGGAGAGCCCGATGCTCCTGGCCACGTCTTCGACGCCAGATCCGATGTCTTCCCCGGGCGGGGCCGGCACGCTCGTGCAGCCGGCCGGGTTGGACTTGCAGCTTTCGAGCCCGTACTGGAAGTAGTAGGTCGTCTCGTGCCCGAGCGGGTTGATGAGCGTGTGCAGCGTCGCTTTGGTGGCGCCCACGTCGCTGGCATAGCTCGCATCCACGGGCGCCGGTGCAATCGTCGTGAACTTCTGGTCGGGACCGCTCGTGGTCCCGGCGCTGTTTGAGGCGATGACGCGGAAGTGGTAAGTCACGCCGAGCTTCAGTTTGCTCAAGGCGGCTGAGATCGCGACGGGTACGGCGCCCGAGCCAATGCTCGCCCCGCCCAGCGGGACTTCGGTCCCATAGGCGCTCGATTCGCCGTATTCGAAGTGGTATGTCGTGGCCAGCTGATCGGGGTTGACCTTCGCGTTGATCGTCGCTTCTTCATGGCCGATGGCGGTGGTGGGTTCGCTTGTGATCCGCGGCGGGCCGGAGGTCGTGAACTGCTGGTCTGAGCCGAAGGTGCTCCCGAAGCTGTTCGAGCCGATCAGCCGGTAGTGATAGGTCGTGTTGGCTTTCAGGGCGCTGAGGTCGGTTTTGGCGGCAACTGCTCCTGCGCCTTCGCCGGCGTCGGTGCCCGGCGCTTCGGGGCTTTGGTTGCCGTATGCCGTGCTCGGCCCCCATTCGAAGAAGTAGTGGGCGTCGAAGCCGTTCGGGGAGAGCGAGCCGGTCAGCGTCGCGCTCGTCGGCTGCAGGTTCGCCACGGGGCCGGTGGAGAGCCCTTCGACCGCCGTGGGGGTTTCGAATTCGCGCACGATCCCGTAGTTGGCGCCGTTTTCGTTTTCGGCTGCCAGGCGGAAGAAGTAGGTGGTGCCGGCGTGCAGTTCTCCGAGCGTCAGCAGGACTTTTTCTTCCCCGCCTGCGAACGCCGTCGGGGTCGTGCTCGATCCCAGGGCAGGGGTCGTGCCGTACTGGAAGAAGTAGTGCCCGGGTTTGCCATCGCCGTTGACGGTCCCGTTGAGGATCGCCGTCGTGCGCGTCGGTTTGCTCGCTTTGCTCGTGATCACGTCCGGGACCACGACGCCGGGTCCGAAGATGTCGACCCTGGTCTGCAGGGCGTCTGCGAGATAGACGTTGCCGGTCGAGGCCACGGCCACGCCGAAGGGTTCGCCCAGGGGGCCTGCGGGCGTGCTCGTGATCCAGCCGACCCATTGGCCGCTCGGATCGAACTCGGAGACCACGTGGCGTTCTGCCTCTGAGACCAGCAGGTCGCCGCTCGTCTCGTCGATCGCCACGGCCGAGACGTTGCCGGCTTCTTCTTCTTTGCCGAGGAAGGAGCCCTGGGGGGAGCTCGAGCCCGTGAACTTGCCTTCGAAGGCGCCGGTGGCGCTGAACTCGTAGACGCCGCCCTTCGCGCTGTCGGCGACGAACACCTGCCCGGAGGAGCCGCTGATCGCCACTCCGTTCGGTTCTTCCATTTTGCCGCTCGTCAAGGAGCGGACGAAATCGCCTTCTGAGGCTTCTTCAGGGCCTGGGCCCTTTGGCTTGAAGACCTGCACCGCCCCGAATCCCGTTTCCGGGTTTTCGGACTCCACCACGTACACCTCGCCCGCCGAGGCGCTTTTGGAGTCATCGACCGCGATCCCGGTGATTTCGCCGAATTCTTCGCTCGGGGTGGCTTCGCCGTTCCATTCCGAGAGGAGCGCATAGCCGCCTGAGCCGTTTGGCTTGAAGACGAGGACCGCGTTCTGGAAGCCGTCGGCCACGTACACGAGGCCGCTTGCTTCATCGACCGCCACGCCCGAGGCGAACAGGCTGCCTTCGCCGATCTGGGTCAGGAATGCTCCTGTGGAGCCATAGACGTCGATCACGCCGGCGCTGACGTCCGATACGAACACGTGGCCGTCAGCGTGGTCGATCGCGATCGCCGTGGGTTCTTCAAGCGGGGTGCCCGGGGGGGCTTCGGTGAGGCTCGAGAGGAAGCTGTGGCCGGTGGCGGCGTGGGCTGGGGTGGACACCAGTAGGCCGCAGAGGATCAAAGCCGTCGCAACGGTCCCTGCGAGGCCAGACAGCCCGCGAGAGCCGCGCGGCTTGAGCGAGTCCGAATCCCGTTCCTGCGCCCATCTCCTACAGCCTGCCCGCAAAGCGCTCATCGAACCCTCTCTTCAAGCCCTCGACCACTCGTTTACAAGACTGAGGCGTGCGTGGGGTCCTCTGTGGGCCCCACGCACGGTCTCATTGCTTCATCGCTTCAACAGCAGGCTCGACTACGCCTTGATCTCGCCTTCTTCTGTTGGCGTGTTCACGTTCGTGATTTCCTCGCCAGCGTTGCTCCATTTGCTGGTTTCTTCGGGGAAATTCGTTTGGTAGAGATAATCTTCGAGCAGGCTGATGTGTTTGCCTTCGAGTTTGCTCGGGATGTTTTCGAGCGTCGTCGGGTTGACGGTGTACACCTGCGTGTATTCGCCGGTCATCGTGTTGACTGGCGTGATCGGCGAGATGACCTGGTCATACCCGCCGTTTTTCTCGACTCCGGGCGAGTTTT
>KBS_DFR1_sep09DRAFT_1000009_pt1 | contig 8810 bp, 11 predicted proteins | sample KBSGLBDFR1Sept09_FD_9215 | JGI IMG/M metagenome (IMG submission 9215)
CAAGCTGGGAAGTATGTTCTGGAACATGACCTCCTCCGCTTTCCTTTTATCAAACGGCAGGTGGATCAACTTTCTAATTACGCCATGCTTGATAAAGATCTGGTTCAGGATATTGTTATGTGTCTGTGCCAGGCAGCTTATACGGCTCGTCAGATGGTTCATGTCAGCTCACATTCCTCGAACCGGCAGCAGGAATTAAATGCCCGACCGGTCTATTCGCAGCGATTACCGCAGGTTCGTCTGGGTAATCAGCGTTTTGTTCAAGGTCGTCAGCTGGTTCGTTCTGGACGAGCAAATATGCAATTACAACGACGCCATCAACGACGAGTTTCCTAATATGCCTCCTCTATGCGACGAAGGATATGTTTCTATGCCATACGAAACACGATATCATCACCAACGACGACATTACAACGATCATGTTCATCACGCTCACGGACATCTCCTCGACCTGATCGTTCGAGCCTATACGCATATTGACGATCTCTACGAAGAACAACTGCATTTGATTGCCCTGGTAGCCGCATTGGCCTTTGGCTTGAGTTTGCCCTGTGGTATCTATAAACTTCCTGCTGATCTGATACAAGGAGATGGTTGGAATCATCTTTTGATTATTGATTTCCCCAGTGGTCAGATTTCATTCCCGGTTGATGACCAGCATCTTTCTTATTTTTGGGCTGTGCCCTTTTACCGAGGATATTTCCAGGGATTTTCCTCGAAACAGGACCAATATATGATTATGCTTCATCCAAGACTTCCCTGGACCAATGAAGAGACGCAACCAATGTCAGCCATTCCCTTTTCCTCACAAAGCGGGGAAGTTGCACGCCTCTTTCCCTATCCTCATCATAAAGCAAAAAAGAAGTAGGGATAGCAGAGGAGGTAGCATTTTATGGTTTCAGTCCGAACACTGGATACGATTCCTGATCCCTCATTTCAGCAAAAAGGTATCAGTCGTTCGCTTGCCCTTGGGCGGGTATTGCATTTTGAGGCGATGATGCGTCGGCGTATGGGTGAGGTTCGTGCTCAACGCTATGTGCGACTTCATAACTATTACGCTGACCAGGCGCTTCCTCCTGACAATATTGATCAACCACTTGGGATTAACCGGTTCAAGCCGATCGTGGATAAGCATTGCTCGTATCTTTGGGGGGAATGGAAGGATAAACTCTTTGACTGGCGAGTAACGCCTATTGGGCGAGAGAGTATGGACGAGGCAACGCTCCAGGATGCGCAGAACTACGCGCAACGGATCAAACTCTTTCTAGAGCAGCATCTGGGCCAGGGTATCTATAAAACACTCTGGCTGGCGAGTAAGAATGCTGGACTCTATGGCGATGCGATCCTGGAAATTCAGTACGATGAAATCTATCGTCGCGTCAAGGTCGATTCGCTTCTCCCAGAGTACTTTCATGCTCGCTGGGAAATCACGAATATGGATAAACTTCTGGAGGTGATTGTCGCCTATCCGATCGATCGAGCAGACGCGTTGGAGCTTTATAAAACCTCTGGGAACGATCACTATCTGGGGTATAAAGAAATTAACCCTGAGTATCTTCCAGGCATTGGGATTCTCTGGAAACGTTGGACACCTACAGCCTATCAAGTCTGGGTTGACGATGTGAATGTTATTTCGGCCATCAATCCCTATATGCCGATTGATGGGAAGGGAAACGTCTTTCCTGGCCTTCTTCCTTTTATTCATATCAAGAATTTGCAGGCAGGTTCCGATTACTGGGGATATTCGGATGGAGAAAGCTGTCTGGGCTTGATCGATGAACTGAATCGACGAATGGCCGATGTTGGAGATATCGTGAACACTCACGCACACCCTATTGTGACATTGACCAATTTTAATGGACGAGTCTCGGACCTCCCTGTGGGTCCCGACGCCGTGTGGGATCTTGGGAAAGATGGGAAAGCCGAGCGTTTAGAGGGCATTGGCCCCACACCTGAACTCATGTCGTATGTTGAAGCAGTCAAAAAGGAAATGTATGAGACGAGCGCTATGCCAGAAACCACCTATGGTTCGCGTGGGAGCGGTGGGACTTCACATTCTTCTGGGATTGCGCTGTCTATGGCCATGATGCCGGTTGTGGAACGTTCAAAGGAGAAACGGATTTTCTGGCGCGCGGGTCTTCGTCAGTTAGCGCAGATGACGTTTTATCTCCTGGCCTCTCGCGATCCTGGCATCCTGGCCGCCGCAGGTCTTACCTATGCAAAAATCTGTTTATTTGATATTGACCCTATCTTCGCGGATATTCTTCCAAAGGATAAGCTCCAATCGGTCAACGAAAATGTGTCGTTGTCTGCCAGTGGGCTGCGAAGTCAACAACGTGCGCTTGAAGACCTGGGCGAGCAGGATATTCCCGCTGAAGTTAAACGCATTAAAGAGGATATGCTTTTCCGGGCGAGTGTTGGGCAACCCACGCCTCCCCCAGAGGGAACCGCAGGAAAAAATAGTGAGGAAGGTGCAGGAGGAAGTAACGCGCTCCCTGGCGGAATTAGCCCAAGTTTGCAAAAACCTGGGACAATGATTAAAAGCTCGATGTTACCACAAATGGATAATGTGAGCTTGGATCAGCAACCAGGATAAAGGAGGTTCGGAGGTATGGGTCGTATCGCGTGTTTTTTGGTTGAACCAAGTGGAAAGGTACAGGTGAAGCTTCGTCGGTACTCGACTCGTGCGAATAATCCCTGTCCAAACGGATTAGCTGGCTACCATAACGCCCTGCTCTTTTTGCAAAATGAGCCAGAAGAATTGGATGAGAAAACACAGTCGCTGCTCAATGGTATGAAACCACGAGAGCCGAAGGATCATCCAGGTTGGCCGACACAATGTTCCTGTGGCTATCAGTTTCAACCCGAGGATGCCTGGGATCGTTTCATTGATCGGATCTATCGTCGCTCGGATACCGGGGAAGAGTATCCACGTCGAGATATCCCACCGGGCGGGATGTGGTTTGAGCCCTGGCTTGATGGTCTGTTTAAGGCCCAATTGGAGCATTGTATCACTGTCATGACCCCTGGTGGCGAATGGCAGATTGATAGTCAGGCCCGGAATTGCACGATCCCGGAGGACCATAGACAGCAACGGCATCATTGTTGGGTCATAACAGGAACCCCTCCTCTTATTACTGCTGGTAAAGGTGGCATTACCTGTTCGGCTGGCGCTGGTAGCATCCAATGTGGGGCATATCATGGCTTTCTTCGCGAGGGGTACCTGGAAGATTAAAAGGAAGGAGGAAACGAGATGGCCGATGTTCAAGGGGATACCTTTCGTCCGGGGCAACTCAAGACCTGTAGTTCATCAGAGCAGTACAAACGGCAGCGCGGTTCGGACACCTGGGAACCTGCTGGTTTTCAGCGCTTTCAATATCAGCGTGCGCTAGTACATGAAATGCCCATACTGGGAGGCCCCAATGACCAGTATGGAGCAAATCCTGATCGCTACCGTCCCATTGGTAGGGAAAAAGAATGATCACCACCATCAGGAATAAGAATAAGTACGGGACGGCCATTTTAGGAAGAAAAGAGCCACCATTAACCACATACGTGAAGCATTCCTTGAAACCAGTGAAACGCCAGATACCTATACTCGCACCTGGTCGGCAACCAACTATGCGAGGAGAGGTTACTCGGGAATTGAATTGAATTGATAATTTAACCCAGATTGGGCATAGTATGAGGAGAAAATATAGGTATGGCCACGAAAAAACAACCTCCCTTCGGAGGAAAAAACGCTGGCAGTCGGCGCGGGAAAGCCGCATTATTCGGCAACGACTCTTCGACCAACAGCAGCGTGCCATCAGGAAGTCAGAAAAAAACCTCTGGCGCTCCTGGCTCCGGATCGAAAAAGGGTACTATGTGTAGCGCGTGCATGAAATCCGGCGCGACCTCCTGCTCGCACTAGAAAGAGGGAAAACGATGTCTACTTTGACCGATGGCATCAGTGGTGATGACGCTGCTATTTTGCAAGCGAACACCGACTCGTCTGATGGTCCAGATCCTGAAGACCCCGTGACAAAGGGAGCGTCAAAAACAGGACAGATCACCAACTTTCAAGGGTTTCAGCCAAAGAAAGTGGCTACTGGAGTTCGTGGTGGGAATAGTGGTCCACAGTCTCATGGATTTCAATTGACGCCTGGCGCTCGTCAGAATCCCTGTATTGGCCCAGACAAACTTGCCTAACTAGGCTCGGTCTACTTATCCTATTCAGCAAGAAAAGTCTTGAAATCAAGACTTGACATTCTCATCGTTTTTAAGGAGAGCACCCGTGACTGATCCTATTCTGCCTGCTTCCACCACGGTTCCTACTGCGCCAGTCGTACCAGCCAGCGGTGATCCCGCTTCTGGCATGACTGGTGTGGTCAACGTGGCCCCGTCGCAGGCTTCTCCCCTTTTGACGCAGATTCCATCGGCAGCCCCGCAGGGTTCGCCGAATACTCCTGATGTTTCTGCGCTGCTCGCCAACCAGGAACAGCGCGTAAGAGACCTGATGAGCCAGAAAGACAGAGCAATCAATGAACGGAACCAGGTGATCTCGCAGTATACTGCGCTGCAAAACCAATATGCCGAGCTTCAACAGCAATCTTCAACGGCATTGGCTGCGGCGGCAGATACCAATCATCAGGCCATCACGCAGGTCCAACAACTTCAGGCGGAAAATGCACAACTGAAGGGGCATCTTCAGCGATCGCAAGCACTCGAACAACATCCCGAACTCCTTCCTTATAAGGAGTTTGTGCCGGTAACTGGGACGCCGGAAGAACAACTGGCCGCAATTACCAAATTACAGGAAATTCGCCAGCAGGATATGCAGCGGATAAGCTCGCAACAACAACCGTTCTTTCAGCAGTCTTTTGCAACTCCAGGCATACCTGGAGCATCCGGTCAAACCCCAGTACCAATTCCTGCACCTTCACCTGACATGTCCTCATTAGCAACTTTTCAGGCGCTCTATGGCCATCGATCGACGATTCCACCATTTATGGCTTCCCAGCCTGGGAGCACACCTGCGACGATGAGTCCGGCAGGCGCTGCATCAACGGTTGATTCCATTGATCAAATGATGAAAGAGGCTATGGCGACGGGTGATTCCGTCGCGTTTGAGAAGGCGAGACAGCAGGCGATCCAACTCGCGAACCAGACAGTTAATCAGCAATTGGGCCGGTAAGGTAAGTTTGGGATACAACTTTGAGTGACGGAGGGTCTTCTTCTTCTTCTTTCATTTTAGAAGAGGAATACAACCATGCCAGGTACCGTTTTTTCTGATGTGATCACAACGAATGCGATCCCAGACGCACTTCGTGTGATCTATAGTAATGAACTCGAATTCACGTCAAGGCCGAGCTTAGTTTTTGACCAACCGTCCTTTGTCGAACCACGTGGCGATTTTGCGGCGAAACGTGGTGAACAAGTCGTATGGACGATCTATCACCAGTTACCCCCGGCCATCGGAAAACTTTCTGAGAACCAGGATGTTGAGGGGGGAAGTGTGACCGATCATCAGGTTTCCTTTACGGTCGATGAATACGGCAACGCCATTGGTACGACCGAGAAATTAGACCTGACATCGTATCATGGTCCTATCAGCAACATTGCAAAATCGCTGCTCGCACCGAACCAGGCGCTTACGATGGATACCCTTTGTCGTAACATGTTTTGGAACGCGAATAACCGTTCGCTCATGGACTCTTCGCTATCTGGCCCGGAGTTCCGGCTCTTTACCGGCAATGTGGCAAACCGGCAATCGCTCAATACCACGCAATCGCTGATGACCGCAGACGTGGCCAGGACTGCCGCGCACCACTTAACCATCCGGCGCGTGCCGACGATGGGAGGGCAATCCCCTTCCTATATATGTATCACGCATCCGTCCGTGACGTTTGATCTGCGTAACGATCCTTTTTGGAAAGACGCCCAACTCTATGCAGGCGCAACGCAGATTTTTAACGGTGAGGAAGGGATGATCCATGGCGTCAGGTTTTTGAAATCAGATCGGGCGCGATTGCCTAATGGTGGTATGGTGACGCATCAGACCCAACTCGTCTCCTCGTATCCATCAGGCGTGACAAGTGTGGTTGTCACCGATGCCAGCGTGTTCGAGCCCAATGATGAGGTGACGCTGCATAATACTGGTGTGAGCACCACCGTTGGGAACGTGAGTTGGATTGCTCCAGATGGTCAGGACCCGACTAATGAGGAAATGATCATTAAGTCGGTCAACACGAACACGAATACGATTGTGTTTACCCAGAAAACCGGGCAATCGCATGCCGCCAGCGATTTTGTCACAGAGGGTTTCGATGTCTATCCGATGGTGTTCCTGGGAGGCATCGCTGCATTAGGGAAAGGAATTGTTGTTCCGCCAGAAGTGCGCGTTTCGCTCCCTACCGACAAATTGCGTAGAATCAGTTATACCGGGTGGTACGCTCTTTTGGGTTACGGAGTGCTTCGATCCTGGGTGTACGAAATCGTTGAGACGCTGGCGAGCATCAATACCCCGCCTCCTTTTAGCTTCTAAGATTTTTTCGAAGCGCGAGGGTATCGATGGGTCAGTACCAGGCCCGCCTTTCACCTGGTACTGACTCTAGGGGGGAGAAAGGCTCATTTTTCGAAGGACAAAATACTATGTCTCTTGTTGATCCGACAGGTATAACACCTGCACCTATTCCAGAAGCGATTGTTTCTCCTACCACGCAGACACAAACGCCCGCGCAGATCCATGCACGATTTCGCATGGATACAAACACGCGTATGCGCCTGAATTCATACGTAAATGGGACCTATCAGGTAATAGAGGGGCGGCGAGTTGAACTTTCACCTGCTCCCGGTTTACCGTTTGGCCAGGCAACACCAGGGGGACAATGTTCACTGGTGATCGCTGATAAAACGGCTATTGCCCTTTTTGATGCGGCAGCGATCGGGGCCGAGTTTGATTTTCTGATCTCGCCCGTGGTACCTGATCCTATGAATGTGGCCTCGTGAACGAGTGTATCCAGCGTCTTAAAGCCTTGTGCGTGCGTATCCAGCGTGAAATGGAAGAAGCTCGTTCCATTAACGAGGTGATTGCCCGTGGTACGGGAGGACGTGAAGTTTCACTGGGTATAACCCAACTTGAGCAAGGGGATCACTGGTTTCAAGCGGCTATCCAGAAAATCGAATCTGAAGGAGGAAAGAGAGAATGATGTTGATCCATCTTCTGTCCCAGATTATTCAGTCTGTTTGTCAGTTCATTACCGGTCTCAAATAAATAAAAATCCTGATGGGTTTGAAGTGAAGTGATGGAGGAACAAAAACCATGGGCGAGAATTTTATGGCTCGTAATCGGCGCACTAATGGGGCCGCAGATCCCGCACAGACAGCCAAGAGTCAGGCATCTGAACAAAATAAGCAGCGGCGTCTTTCAACAAATCCCCCAGTCGAACAGCAGGAGAGCCTTCTGTTTACTCCTGACATGTCGAGTCCCGCTGCGATTAATGAAGCGCACTATCTGGGTGGCCTGAATGGGAATGGGCCTTATGGTAGAAGCTACGAAGACAAAATCCCCTATATTGGGAAAAATGGGAGTGATGCCACTGCTCCTGGCACCCAAAAACTCAAAGACCGTTAAGGTAGGGATATATGGCTTCATCGCCGGTTATCGAATGGCGCTCATCCGTTACCCCTTTCGGGGTAGTCAGTACGCAGGCGCTTGCTGGAGGAGGCTTTGGTGGAGCTATTCCAGTCGGGAGTACGTCGAATGTTGTGACGATGCGTCTTTATAACAACTTCGCGGCGGCATCTAGCATAGCAGATGCACTTTCCTGCGTATTGGCTCTTTACGACGATGTGATTCATCAGGGTACAGCGGTATCAACACCTGCCGTTTCCCAATATATCCAGGTGCAGGTCCTGGATTATAATGGGGTGACGACTGGGGGAGATACCAATTATTATGGGATTGGTGGACAAACGAAACATCCTATCCCGGTCAATGGAGGGACTCTTGGAGGAGCGGTTGCAAACTACTGCACCATTAATATCCGGGCAGTGCTCCCAAGTACGTCAACGCAGGGCTCCGTCTCGTTGGGACTCTGGGTCGAATATTCCTCAACGTCCTGATCGTTCACCTATTCCGTGGATTGTACAGGATGCGGAAAAGGGGGAATGGTTCTATTCAACGTCTTCTTCCTGGCGATCGCTTTCTGATCCGATGGAGCTTGGGCCAGGGTTTCAGGTGTTCGCGACGAAAAGAGAGATGCATACGGCTATCCTGGGTCTGCCCTATACGGAGATTGAGTTTCATTTGCCTGCACCATATCCAACGCAGTACTTTTGCTTTGACCGGCATGCGGCTTCGCTTGGTGGGCAGGAAGCGCCTTGCTGGCTCTATTCGGTCTATGGATATATGCTTTCTGATGTGGTTCATCTGGTTCGATTTTGTGCCACGCAGGAAATACAGTTTTTATCATTGCCTCGCCCGGTGATCTTTCCCTGGTAGGCATAGTGTGGATGGGATGGAAGAAGAGGAAAAGGAAATGTCAGTACTTAACACGGACTTCTTTATGTTGTCTGATGCGACAACTGATCGGGTCCCGCAGCAGAATCTTGATGGCGTTGAAGGTTTTGCTATCCAGGGTGCGGCCAATCTTCGTTCTGTGAATGGACAAATGGTGAGTGATAGTACCGTGAATCCACGGGGTGCGAAAAACATTGTCTGGTGTAGCGAGGGTTTTACGCTCCTTGGTAAGTCCATTAATGCCCTAACTGGTGCAGAGAAGATGGCGAATGGAACTCATGCGATCAATATTGGAGTGGCGGCACCG
>KBS_DFR1_sep09DRAFT_1000010_pt1 | contig 8730 bp, 14 predicted proteins | sample KBSGLBDFR1Sept09_FD_9215 | JGI IMG/M metagenome (IMG submission 9215)
CCTGCCAGCGAAGTGTCCAGTCGCTGGCAGGGTTGAACAAGAGTGGCTGTTGAACTGAGATACCCAGCCTCACCTGTCTCTCTCTTCCTCTACTTTTTTCTGTAGACGCTGCAATCCCTCTTCAATATGCGTCCAGGCTCTCCCATAACTCTTTGCTCGACCAATGAGGGTCATTAAACGAAGATCAAAGGTATCTGCATCGGGATCGGAAAGATACGCTCGTATCGTCTCCAGCGCCTCTTCCGTTGTTTTTTCAATATGGTCAAGTTCAACGTTTATAAACTCTCTGACGTGGGTAAAGGTTGGATCATTTTGCATCGGTTTTGCTCCTTGGTTCTTCATTCAGGTCAATCTCTGGCTGGGCAGCCAGATACAACACAATGTGGCGCGCTAGATCCGCTGCGGTATTGCCGATCTGGTTCCGTTGGAGTCCCAAAAGATCGGCCAGCCACTCAAAGTATTCTCGCTCCGTCAAACCTATTTCACGACCATTGGTATCAAAGGGAATAAGAGAAACCCAGTCTCGATCACGATACAAATGGCAGGAATGGTAACGATTATAGGAAAAAAGGAACAGTTCTGGATTGAGTTCATAGGGACTTTTCCGGTCGATGCCATAGGAGTGTGCGCGTGTATCGAACCCGAGTGACCTATAGGCCACGTCGAGGGAGAAACGACTAGGAACGAGCACAGTCGGTGGATCTGCGAGGTTTCGGCTCGGAGGGACCAAGAGGGAGTTAAGATCCATCCCTTTGACAATATTTCCTGTTTCCAGATCGAGAACGCGATACCCATTCAAGGTGTAGGCGTCCCGGTCAAAGTACTCGCGCATCTTCGTTAGGTATCGGAGAGGAGAAACGCCTGTGTCGTATCTTGGCCGATCTTCTGGGGTCGTCACCAGGTCAATGACCAGGCAATGGGCCTTTACCATGTTTTTCGCCCATTGTACGAATTCGTTATAGTCTGATCCTTTTACCCAACAATGCGGGCAGATTCTCCCGTGAAAATGCACCTGGTCTTTCTTGCTATAATATTTGTCGCAGAGCGCGCAGCCATAGCGCTCCTTCATGGTAGCACTCCGTTTGCTCTTTCCTGCTACCTGGCCTGGGGTAAGCGGCTTCTGCTCACATTTACGCTTATCGTACAGCCAGCCATAATAGGGGGACGTTCGAGTACGATAAGCGGCATCAGGCTTCGCTGGATCGAGAGGGTAGTAACGTTCAGATGCCAGGTTCGTAAGTGTCTGGAAATTGGGGTCCTTTTCATAGAGGACCGGGATACCTGGGCATTGTATCCGTGGCTCTGCGGTCCAGGTCTGGAGACAAACGGTGCAATGATACCGATTATTCCCCTTTTTTATCTTTTCAAGCTTATGGGCAATCATAATGCCTCCTCTTCCTCTTCTTCCATACAAAGACTCTCTTTTCCGGCCATAAACGCTTGTACCGTCGAATCGGTTATGATGTGGCTACGCTTTACCGGGTGCGGGAAGTAAAGTCCATCGAGCGTTCTGCAACGCGAGGCTGCCACGTAGAATTGTCCTGGCGCAAAGGTATCGCTAGAGAGGTCGATGCAAACACCATCGTAGGTGTTTCCCTGGCTCTTATGTATGGTGCCACACCAGGCCAGCCGTACCGGAAACTGGGTGAACGAACTAACCACATGCATCTCGACTTTGCGTGTGGCAAAGTCGTATTCATACACAATCTCTTCCCAGGTCTCTTTTTCGATGGTGTAGACAAAGTTCCCGACGCGCACCCAGATCTGATCCTTCGCCAGTTCAGCGACGATTCCAACGGTGCCATTGACCCATCTTCCATGTGAGTCATTTTTGAGGAGCACAACCTGCGCTCCTTTTTTGAGTTGCAGGAAAGGTTCGGTAGGAAAGGAGGTCTTTTTCATTTCCCCCTCTATTTTAGCCTCATATTGGAACATTTCTCCGTCCAATTGGTCAAGCCGTTTCTGGTTAATTTCAGTTACCAGAGCATTGGTTGCTGCTAATGTCACGACTCCTTCCTCTGGTATGGGGTAGTTGCTCCGTTCATTTAATTGCGCCAGTTGCGCCTCCGTTACGCTCCCATCTCGTATTGCGTTCAGGATGTCACGAAACTCCTGGTCAGTTTGACGAAACATCTGCGTGAGTTCGTGGATCGTAAACGTTGTCTTTTTCCATACCTGGGCGTGAAAGAAGAAGTACCCTCCATGTACGTCTGTAAAGTACTCCATTAGCCCTTCCTCGACCACAGGAGGCAGTTGAAAGAGATCACCAAACATTACAAGCTGTATACCACCAAATGGGACATTATTACGACATGCTTCGCGGCATCGCTCGTCAATAGCATCGAGCAAATCGGCTCGCAGCATTGACACTTCGTCGATGATAAGAAGATCGGTATTGCGCAGTATTATCGATAGGCTAGAATTCGGCTTGAGGCTTCCTGGCGTATAAAGTTTTGGGGGAAGCTTGAAAAACTTATGGATGGTTTGGCCCTGAACGTTCAGGGCCGCAATCCCGGTTGGAGCAACGACAACCACCCGTTTTTGGGTGTGCTCTCGAACGTATCGCAGGAGAACAGACTTTCCGGTCCCTGCACGACCGGTGAAAAACAGATGTTTCCTGGTTCGCTCGATTGTTTCAAACGATGATTGCTGTTCGGTGCTCAGTGTAATTGTGATGTCCAATCGTTTGTCCCTTCGTGTGCTAAATCTTTAAAAAGAAGGAGGAACTCTCCTCCGGGCTGATATCGAAGTAGAGCATCGTTGTTTCAATGCTCTCATGTCCAAGGGTCTGTTGAATTACCGCAGCTGGGGCATGATTTAACATGGCGTGGGTTGCATGGGAGTGTCGCAGATAGTGCGGGGTAACTCGCTTCTTCAACCCGGCTTTGACAGCCGCCTGGGCCACGATATACTCAACTTGCGATTTACTGAGATGGCCTCCACTCTTTTTTCTATTACGTCCTCCACCTCGTGAGAGAAAAACAGGATCATCATCTGCTGCATCTCCACGAAAGGCAAGGATTTCGTCAAACACTTCGCTCTTGAGCGAGACATACCGTTGTTTGCTTCCTTTGCCAAAGATGGCAATGACGCCTTTATCGCCAGAGCGATACAAATCTCTCCAGCAAAAATCACAGAGTTCTGAGACGCGCGCGGCGGAATAATACAAGAGGCGAAGGATCAAGCGGTTCCGTTCGTTCTGCTCGGCAAGAAACAACTTGATCACTTCCTCAACAGAGAGAATACGCTGATGGAGACTGCGCGGAACCTTCTTTGTTCTCACGGCGGCCCCGATATCATACGGCAGGTATTTGGTGCGGGTCGCAAAACTGAGCAAGCTCTTAACGGCTCGCAATCGTCGGGTAATGGTTGCCGGTTGATACCCCTTTGCTTTGAGCGAGTCAGCAAAGCCCTGGAGATCTGCCAAATTCACCTGATGCAACGAACAACGAACAAAGGCGAAAAAGGCTTTGATATCGATTCGATAACTTTGTTGGGTTCGCGGAGCCAGATCATGCAGCCAGATTTCCACCAGGAGATCATCGTTGGTCCCTGGTGGTAATGGCGAATAATCTGGCACTGGTCGGTAGTAATCTACCGACCGCTGCGGCTCAATCATTCCGTTTCCTTTGGAGCTTCAAAACGTTTCGCGGTTGTGCGTTTGATAACTGGCTGTTGGCGAAACTCTGGTCGAAGGTAGGGCACATATTTTCCATTGGGAACATTGACCGTCCGAGACACTAATGTGTTCCCCTGCGCATCAAAGTCAACATAATACTCAACGCCATCAATGGTCACCAGACCCGACTGTCCATCGGGCAATTGGGCGATACATCGATTGATGATTGTGCTCCAGTAGGGGCCGGTGAATGTCTTGGTATAGTCGGGAATAGCCTTCAGTTGGTAAACGCGGCGCTCTTTGCCATGCAGGGTCAACCAGTTAAGGCGCTTCGCCTCCCTCTCTTCTTCCGAATGGCATTCGCTAGAGCCGAACGGTTGCGGTTCTGAGACGCTTACTTCGTAATCCACAACGGTATACATGCTCCGGCGCTCCACCTCGCGCTCTTTGGGCTTCCCTTTGCCGTGATGCCTGGGAACCAATTCTCTTCGCTTCGAGACCTGTTCTTCGTTGCGAAAGGGCTGTGGGTTCGCAGAGCGCGCAAAGTCTCGCCGGAGCATTCGAAGCGCGGTATGCAACCATATCGCGACGATATCAGTTCTGGCCTGGCAGCCAGGACAAGCAATACGCGCCCTACCATATTGTTCATTGTCGCCTATTCGTCCTTCTATATCCTCGCACTCATCCCACGGGCAAACATAATCAATCGATGGATCGTATGTGTCCTTTATCTGATCATAGAGGATACAAAGTTGGTTTCGCCCCAACTCATCCACGACACTAATATGCCACAGGGGGTTTGTATACTTCTGAAACTGCTGTTCCTTCGTGACTTTGTTAAGGAAAATGGCTTGCGTAAGGGCCGCATTCTCAAAAAAGGGAACAGGGTTGTCGTGGAGTATCCAAAGATCTTGTTCCCATGGAACCCAGGTCATATCTCCATCTACCACTGCATCGTGCATGGCCCTGGCAGATTCGGTAAACAGATAATGTTCGGCGGAGTACTGAAGCTTGTTCCGTTGCGCCTCAATATACGCTCCAGTATTCGCTCCTGATATTCGCTCGTAAAGATTATAAGGGAGCAGTAGCTTATATCGTTCGACCAACGAGGGGAGTGCGTCTCGAAGCCTTACCAGATGCTGAACAATATCTTCATCAGGTAATTCAATGGAGTCCCAATGCTCCCGGTTTGCCGCTGCGAGATGAGTGGTTCCCTTTGCAGCGGCTTCGATCATCGCGATGGTCCTTCTCTCCTTCATAAACTGTTGTAATTCCGGGGTGAACGTGATCGCCATGCCATCATGAAGGGCACTTACCAGACTCAATTTTTGCGATTGCGCCAGGTTGTTCCCATAAATGGCCACAATGTTCAAAAGACCTTTATATTGTAGCCGTAGCGCAGTAATATCCTTATACCCGGTAATAACAGGTCTCAATCGCTCCAAGGCATCTTTTACCTGCTGTTCTTCCAGGTAATCCACCGCGTAGAACCAGGGTATCCCCTGATTAGCCGTTTTTTCTATTTGTCTTAGGTAATAGTCCCAACTCATGATCCTCTCCTCTTCTTCCCTTTATAACTCGTCGGTGTAAACATACTTATGTCCATAGGGGTACCTGGCGCGATAGGCCAGGTACTTTTCAAGTGCCGCTTTCGTGATCCGATAGGTACTGGTGCTACTTCCTGTGGCTTCCAGTTTTTGATCCTTAATACGGTTCTCTAACGATCGTGGAGCGCATCCAACGATCGCAGCTGCTTCAGCCAGAGTGTAGATCTCTTCTTCCATGGAACGACTTATGGACCTCTCTTCCCTTTTACTCGTTCATCCAGTCAATCTTTTCCATCGCCTGCTGAAACCTCGCTTCTGCCCCAATTTGTTTTGGCGTGGTAATGCAAGCGTCCAGGTAAAGCTGATGCCAGAAATCTTTTGCTGCCCGGCTGGATGCTTCTAGCGCATCCAGGTAAGCCAGTACCATCGCAGCGTCGGGTAGCACACATATGCTCTGGCGAACCTGCTCGCGCTCTTGTCTGGTAAAAACCCTTGGAGTTTCGGAACCTTCAGTATCTTCTTCTGGGATATTACTCATCATTTTTCCTCACGGATGTTACATGCAATGACCAGTACCAGAGCATCTTATCGTTTGCCGGTGCCTGGAGTTTTTCGAGCCAGGTATTGATGTATTCCATGGTGCCACGAACCCAGAAGGGATCATCTACGTAGTACATGGTAAACTGGAGGAGGAAATCATCGGGAGCTACCATCCAGAGAGTCAGATACCACTCATATTCCTTCTCTCCGTATGTCAGCGTCGTCTGGGCATGGATGGTCTTTGTCGGCGAGTTCATCAGAAGCCCAAAGGCATATTTTACACTCTTGGGATGAACCGGCATATTCGCAAAAAGCTCACGTATCATCTGTCGTGCTTGTTTTTGATCTTTATCCATGAACGTTTCCCCTATCGGACGAACGCATCTGAAGTGACGCGACTATTTCGGCGAGACCCCGCTCAACGCGAGCCAGGTTTTTCTCATCAGTAATTCCTCTACTGAAACAAGATGCTTCCGTTGCCCCTTCTTCTTGATTACTCTGTATCCAGTTGGCGGCTATTTCATAAGCCATACGCTTGGCTTGATGTTTATCCATTATTTTTCTATTCTTCCTGTTCACTGAGACACCGCGCTATTTGTTGGATAAGTGCTCCGATGTCATAAGCTTCCAGTGGTTGTGTGGTCAGGTTTTTTCCTCCCCAGTGGATGTGTGCTTTATAACTATCACACTGGCGACCACTATCCGAGCAGACGATAGCCACCTGGGGATAGGAGGAGAGGAGAGGAGAGAGTTTCTCCTCTACTTCCTGCTTTACTCGTGGAATCCAGGACCCGGCAAAGGCTAGAGACCCTCGTTGGCTGTCTATGCTCATTTATTTCCCTGCCTCAAGCTGCGCTTTCATACGTTGCTGGCGATAGAGCATGGCTAGTTGCTCAGACTCCTGGGCAAAGTAAAACCTTCCCTGTCCCTCGATGAGCGAGTATGTTTGATGATTGATGTTCGCAACCTGCTGTAATTCCGCGAGGAAGGCTGTTTCGAGTTCCTTTACCATTTCCTTATAGGTTTGCTCATGGCATTCTGTATTGAAGTGTAATGGATATACAAGGCTCCAAACATAGTCTGAGGTAATTTCTGCCACCTGCTCAGGGCGATCAATCCAGGGAAGCGCCTGCCAGAAGAGTGCTTTTATCCGCACAAATGCCTCTGGCCGCATACGGGGGATCGTTGCGGAGAACCGCTGTAAGATGTACCGGTTCTCCGAGTCCATCGGGAATGAATACTGGCTATTGCCAATGTTCTGTCGGTGTGTATCGATCATGAGAATAAGTTGTTTGAGTTCCGTTGTACCACTCATGAATTTCTACCTTTCTTCATAGATGTCGCTATACTGTTCGTAAATTGACTCAGTTTGTGGCTCCGGGCAGAAGCATTCAATGCCTGGTCTTTTCTCTTTCTGGTAATCCTCGCCGCATTTGGAGCAAAGGCTCCAATTCGGAGACTCATCATCTTCCTCTACCAGCCCTGTTTCGCCACAAAGAGGACAGATACCCTGTCCAGAACAGGCGTCACACAGATCAGTAAATGTCATTGAGCCGGGGCCCAGAGAGATTCCTGCCGGGCTCGGATCATCGGTTGTGGTGAACTCTCCACGCCCACTGCATTCTTTGCAGTGGTTCGGGTGAGCGACAACCCAAACATCATCGAGTTGCTTCGCGGCCAAGCACTCCGGAGAATGGATCTTTGGCACTAGAAAGCCATCTTCAGTGCTTCTGAATTTATAGCTGAAGGATTGCGGCTGGGTTACGACTTCCCCGTACAGGGGAATAATGCCATCCAGATGTACTTCTATTTCCTCAGTCGTTGGAGTAGGCTTTTTCTGTTGAGTCATGCGTTATGCTCCTCTTAGATTAGTTCAAAATTTTGTCCAGGGCATTGAGGGTATAATTTGCCTCCTTCTCCAAACACCGCTGCTGATTTAATAACTGTCGGGTTGGTTTCCCCTGGCACACGTCTTTAAGCAAAACAATCTCTAGCTCTATCTCCCTAAGTTTTCCTTGCGCGGAATTCGCCCAATATTCAATTGTCTCATTTTTAGCCTTTATTGCCGCATTTTCAATTCCCTTGCAGGTCGGTAAAAGTGCGTCAATATCGTCATAGAGCCAATCAACCTCTTCAGCGTAAATCATCTTTCGCACATTGGTCACCTCAGTGAGATGTTCTCTAAACACTTTTATCTGATCACGTAGGGTTTGAAACATCTCCTGTATGGTTTTCTGCGTCTTATTCATCTGTATTACCTATAAAAAGTGGTAACTGTCCAGCGGGAGCTACGAACTTTTCTCTCTTTCTCAAAGGAAGGGTTCTCGGCACACGCTGAAGCCAATAATCCCGCTGCCGATGAGCATCTGTGGCACATGGATCTGGATAGTGATACAAATCGCCGCAATTCACACAATAAGGGACCCCAGTAATCTGTTTCCCTTTGGTACATGGACAGTGTCCAAAATCGAAGGGTTCTCCCTTCTTGCCTCTTGGTATTCCGCACTGCCCACAGTACCAGTCCCGTGAGTTCAAATGAGTCATGGCTCCTCCTTTAAACTCCCCATAACTCGTGGTGGTCCTCCTGGGTGGCAATATCGTTCATGCCCTTCAGAAAATCGTTTTGTAACTCCCTGATACAGACATCGCAGTAATTGTTCCACGTCCATACGTCTCATCACCTTTCGTTGTTTCCTGAGTAGGGTTTAACCAGAATTATGCCCTACTCAAAACGATAAAAAAAAGAGGGAAAACGCCCTATTCTGGTGCAGTCATCACCCAAGAATCTGCCTGTTGTTCGTCGGTCTGGATGCTCCAATGAAGCCATTGACGACCAGTCATATACCCATCACATATTTCATCCGATAAATCATCATCTGAGGTAAACCGCCAGGGATTATTGAGAAACGTCACTCGGTAGCGTCTCGATGAAATGCGAGTAATGGTCACGGCGTACCCTGCTCGATTGAAAAGAGCTTCCAGATCTTCTTTAGCATTTCGCCGTAGTGCTGGCTCCATTATCGT
>KBS_DFR1_sep09DRAFT_1000011_pt1 | contig 8493 bp, 13 predicted proteins | sample KBSGLBDFR1Sept09_FD_9215 | JGI IMG/M metagenome (IMG submission 9215)
CCAGGTGAACCGCCGGCGATTACGGCGCTTTCACCCAATAGCGCACCAGCCAATGCGGACGTCACCGTGAGCATTACCGGGACCGGATTTACGCCAGGGGCAACCGTGAGCGTGGGCATTGCTTTCGGGCATGTTCCAACCGGGATAACGCCAACTGAATTGAGCTTGGTTATACCGGCGAAGAACATAGAGTTTCCCGGGGTTTTGCCTGTGAAGGTGGTTAATGGCGACGGGCAGGAGAGTAATATTTTGGATTTTACGGCGAGCTAAAATCCAAATGTTGAGGCGGGATTCGATCCACAAAAACAGCAACCGGGACAAGAACCGGAACAGCATTAAAAGGAGGTTTTGATGCCATTAAAAGAAGGCAAAAGTAAGGCGACGATTGCGAGCAATATTCGCGAAATGGTTAAAGCGGGGCACCCGGTTAAGCAAGCCGCGGCGGCTGCCTACAGTAAGGCGCGGGAGAGCGGGGCCCGGATCCCGAAGAAAAAATGACATCTGAAGAGCGAGAGTTGCAGGTGCGTTTTTATTGTTTTGGCGTGCGTATTGAATTTGATCCAGAGGATCTATCGATAAGTGAACTCGATAGCTTGATTAAATCTATTGCGACTTGTCTGGAACAGGTAAAAACAGCCAGAGAAAAATAGGCTATGGCCCGGATCCCGAAGAAAAAGACGTGATATACGATCCCACTACTGAGCAAGCGTCTCTTATCGCGGAGGCCAAGAGATTAAATCCAGGGGTCCATTGGGAGACGCTGTTTTGCTTTTTACGGACCCATTACCGGCTCTATTTCCAGGCGGATGACCATGACGTGTTTGTCGTAGCGTATAACATGGGGATCGCGGCCGGGACTGCGCCACTGCCTTCATCAAACTTGGTTTCCTTGGTTCCAAATACGATTGTGCACGGGAGCGCTGCTTTTAATATCCAGGCGATCGGGCAAAGTTTCTTTAACGGTGCCCAAATCGTGTTTGACGGGAACGTGATCAATCCGACGACATTTATTGACGCTAATTCGTTGGTCGGTGCGGTGAAATCAAACTGGATTACGACAGCGCGCACCGTGCAGGTCTCGGTGCGTAACGCTGATGGCCAAACCAGCCCGGCACTGTCGTTTATCATAACGTAGGAGGTGCAAATTGGCCTGGGTAGCGATCAACTCCGACGAGGTCATAAATAGCTTAACGAGCCAGGAGCAGTCCATGATGACTGATCCGAGTTCGGCCAGCGACATGGTGACGATCATCGTTAACGTAACGAACCTGGTCCGTGGCAAGGTCAATTCGTATCAGCCGAATCAGGCTTATCAAGGACCGGCTGGCACGATCCCGGATGAGCTGATGGCGCCGGCGGTCGCTATCTGCCGGTACAAGTTCCTGACGCACCTGCCCGGTACCCAGCTGATCACCAAGTGGCGCGAAGCTGAGAACACCGAGGCGTATACGTTGCTGGCCGATGTCGCCAGCGGCAAGTTCGTCATCTTGGCGCCCGACGGCAGCGTGCCGCAGAAGAAAGCTGATACGGATGGTGAACCGTATTTCAAACCTTACCCGGATTGGCAATCGGCCGGTACTCCGGCGTGGGGAGGCTACTGGTGAACGTCAAAGTCTCAATCCAGGAAAGCGTCCGGTTCAAGCGTAAGTTGAGTGAGATCGCGGCGCTTTCCTCGATTGTGCTGAACCAGGCTGGCCGTGACGTCGCCGATTGGCTCCGGCGCTACCATGTGCGGTTTCGCCAAAGATGGCAGGGCCCGCGGTACATGGCCGGACCGCGTTCGAATCTGTTCTGGCAACAGGTCGTCGCCGGTTGGCAGGATCCGGTCATCAGCGGTAAGCGGGTGACGATCACCAACACGTTCGGGCTGCTCAAATGGAAGACGACCGGCGGCACGATTACGCCAAAACGCGCGCGGATGTTGACTATCCCGTTGGTGCCAGATGCCAAGGGCTTGACCGTGGCCGAGTACGAGGCCGAGGAAGGTACGCCGCTTTTCCGAGCCGGGAACGCGCTATGCCGGCGGATCGGCAAACGGCTCGAGGCGATTTATGCGCTCAAAGAATCCGTGGTCCAAGCTCCAACTGAGGGCGCGATGCCGCCGGATGACGAAATAAAGAAAGTGTTCACCGACAGCGTGAGGCAGCAAATCCGCAACATCGCAAAACAGCAATGAACGCCGTTTCCATGCTTGAGCAACTGCAGGGCGTTGCGGTAAACGCCTTGAGCACCGACCCGATGTTCAGCGGTGCACAGAGTGCTAACGGCCAGCCGATTCCGATCGTGCTTGAGGCCAAGGGTGATATCACGACTCAGATTGAAACGGCGCTGGGGTCGGTCGGGATCTGTGCGCTGGTGATGACGCCGCTAATGGAGCTCTTTAATGAGCTGCTCCCTAACATGAGCGGCTGGGCGTTGATGACCGTGACCGTGTTTGAAGACGTGCCAGTTAATCAAAGCAATGGCGGCACACAGATTCGGGCGATTGCAATGGTGCAGCGGGTTTTTGGGATCTTGCATCATCTTGCGACCGGATTACCGACTGATCCCGGCGACGTTGATGTGCCGAGCTTTATTGGCATTAAGCGACCTTTTGAGCTGCTCAGTGAAGGGCCACCGTTGCAATACAACGTTTCATTTCAGGCGCATGTGCGCCTAATCGGTTAAAACAGAAGAAAGAAAACTTATGCCAGGTTATGTAACAAAGTTCCCGGCCGCGACCACCTACATTTTTGGGTCAACGGATGAGACCGGGATATCGACAGAGAGCTACGAGCAGAACGATCAAACCGACTCGTATGAACAAAAGAACGGCCAAGGCGAAGTCATCGAACTAGTGACCCATAATCCGCGTGGCGAGATTACGCTTTTAGGCGAAGTGACCGGTACGGTTGCGGCGAAGGTTGGGCAAACATTCACCTTTGCTAACTTCGTTTCGACTTATTATACGACGCCGCCGGTCTTGGCTGGGATCTCGGTGATTAAAGGAATTCAGAGTTCAAAGGGCCGGGCCAAGAACCAGCAAATCCGCATTACCGGAACTTTCTATCCTCTACTGTCTGCTTGAACGGAGCACTTCACGAGCGGATTTTTACCACCACCGATATGAGGCTGGCGGTGATCCTATTAATTTTCGGCAGCAAATTGCGCCAATGTCTGCCGCTGGAATGGAACGATACCTATCCGTCGGTGGACGCTTATCTGGAAAACCTTGAAAACCCGCGTCGCTCGCAACCTAAGACGAGGATCATTTTCAATTTCGAACTGGTCAATTTACCGGATCAAATTTCGGAGAAATTTAAAACCGGGGAAAATGTATCGGCTGTAATTAATTTCTTGATTGCTGATGGTGCGCGTGAAGCGCTTCTGGCGGCGCGTCAACATCTCTATGATTTGATTGCACTCATGAGAGATGAACGGCCAGACGCCAAATGGGACATGATTAAAGGGTACGGCGCCGGAGAACTCGTCACCTTCGGTAAACGGGCGCCGGTCGAATTGCAGGAAGAATTTTTAAGCAAGCTATGAACGTGGAACAGGACATCGAGATGTCGACGGACGAGGCGCTGATCTCGGCCCTGACACCAAAGCTGGTTGGCGACATTGAACTGCAACCGTTCAGCTTGGCGCGTCAAGCGGTCGCAATGGCTTTATGCCAGGGGCAGGAGGCGTATTTCCTTAACATTGTGGTGACTGTTTGGGTTTGTACGCTTGAGCCGCAGGAGGCGCTCAAATCTCTTGCAGACATCACTGGTGCGCAAATGCGCGCGTGTGAATGGGCCGAGGCGCTAGGATATTCGATTCTTCATTACGAGCCTATCCGGAACGCTTACAAACGGATAAACGACGAATTGGCTGCTAGCACCAAGGCGCGGTTGCGTGGTGGCCAGGACGGGGACGCGCCAAAAAACGTTGGAGGGCAGCCTCTCCGCTAGAGGTTGCCGCGTGCATCATGCCGCTAACTGGAATGACGCTGCAGGAAGTCTTGTGGACGTTGCCGGCGGCGATCGCCTACCAGTTCCAGCTCGTTTACATGCAGATGCAAGGGCGTGAGTTCGTGATCGATAAACGTTTGCCGCACCTGCTCGAGCGGCTCAAGAAAGCGAGGGCGCACCGTGGCCGATGATATCAACGTTGTTTTCGGGGCTGATACCTCGCAGCTTGATGCCGCGGTCACCAAGGTTAAAAGCGAAATGCAGAGCCTTACGCCGGGTGCGCCCGGTAGCGGGATTTTGACACCGCTACCACAAGCCTTTGGTGGAGCGCCCAGCACACTGCTGGAGCGCGCTACGGCGGCGGCTAAGGCTAATGCGGCGGCAGCAGCTGAAGCTGGCACTGCCATGAAAAACTATGGGCGCGATCTAGAGGAGACCGGAGGTAAGGCTGAGCGCGCCGGAATGGATTTTGGCCGCATGGCTGAGCGGATAGCGTCTCGCTTGGTGATTTTTGAAGCGATCCGGCTCGCCATCCAGGGGATTAAATACGCCTTTGACCAAATTTCTAATCTGCAGCAAGCCCGATTGCAGTTCGATGCGATGAGCGATTCTACCGACTACTTGGCCGGCAGGTTCGCCTATCTCAAAGAGGGCGCTGATGCCGCGTTTACCGAAATTGGCAAAGCGATCCAGGTGCAACAGGTCTTGCGAGATTTTGGGGCTAGCGAAGACCAGGCTGCGATGGCGACCAAGGACCTGGATAAGTGGGCACAGATTCTTGGTGTTGACGCGGTTAAATTAGCTGAGGCTCTGGGCCGCGTTTCTCAGGGAGAGGGCTCACTTCAGGATATGCGCCTAGTAACTCACATGATGGGGGACCAGAGCGCAGCGGGTCGCGCATTGATCCAGACCTATGAGGACTTGGTAAAAGAGCAAAAGAAGCTGGAACAAGAAGACGCCGCGCTCCGGGAGAGCATGGATGAGACGTTGCGCGATTCTGAGCAGAGGATGGAAAAGGAGGAACGCACTGCTGATCGGCACATGCGATTTGCCGAAAAGATCGCTGCGGCCAAAGTCAAAGGGACCAAGAAAACCGGCGAAGAGGAATTGAGTGAAGAGCTTTCCGGCGGCCGGGCGGCGGCTGCCGATGTTCCGGGAGGCGAAGTCATGATGATGCCGCGGGGCGGTTGGCGGGATCGAGGGCTCTCCCCTGATATCATCGCTCAATACAGAGCTGGCATCCAGCAGATTGCGAAGGAAGAGGGTATTAGCGTTTCAGAGGTCAATGATTTAGTTAAGAAAAAGGTTTTAAGTTACCGTGACGTGATGGCGGCGGCCAAGGATGCGCATGAGGATGAAATGAGAAATATTCGCGAGGAGAATGAAGCGCGCAAAGCCGAGATGAAAGCTAAGGAGACAGCCGCCAAAGGCGCGATCGAAACCGCCAAGGCCGATATAAGTAGGGCTCTGCCCCAAGCGGTTACGGCGCCGCCGGCTGCGCTTTGGGAACAGTACACCAACACGATTAAAGGCTCAATGGAGGGAGTTAAGACCGCGATTGATACCGGGCTGATTAATGTGGTTAACAAAGTCCAAGAGGCGGTGACGAACCTGGATGCGATTCGCGACGCTGATGAAAATCTGGCGATTATACTGCAGGGTGGCACTTAAAGAAATGGCGCTCATTTTTAACAGCATCATTCAGTTTGAGATCCAGCCCGAGCGGACCAAGCACCGGGTCAAGCGCGATGATCTCGATACCTTGACTGAGGTTTGGACAGGGCCAAGTGATCAGGAAGATATTTTCGTACCGGCGATCGGGACTACGCATCCGCAATTTAACCTGATGAACGTGATCAATACTTCGATTAAACGAATGTCGGCGAGCGTCTCAGAAGTCACCCTCAATTATCAAGGCAAATTGGACAATTCCGGTACTGGTAGCTACTCCAGTTTGCCGACAATCAACCAATCATGGATGGAAGGTGAGGTCTCGTATCAGACGGTTTACACCACCGATGTTCGGGTACCGACCGGGAGTGGATCTTACTACACGTTCCCGCAGTTTGGTCTGAACACTTATTCGCGGCGGTACACTGGTCGATGTTGTCAGTTGAGTTACATCACCACGATTCGGCCGACCGGCAATCCGACGCAGATCGGAGTAGCTGGTGATTTTCTCGGGTTTACGAACATCTGGGAAACGTTGACTGCTTTTCAGCCGGGGGCATCTTTCGCCCTACAAGGTACCCCAATCGAGCAGATGGTATGTACGGATGTCAAGATCGAGGATCGGGCCGATGGCTGGTACAAAGTGACCGAGACTTACCAAAGCAAACAATTTCCCGGTCCCGCGGTTAAAGGACCGACTTTTGCCCCGATTGGGGTAGGCACTAACGTGGTTGGCGGGAGTACTCAAGAACCAGCACCGATCACAGCGAAAAATACCGGCTGGCTTTTTGGTCAATCCGGTGCTCAAGGTGCAGCCAACAAAGCCGGTCAGCCTTTGCCTTCGTCACCTGCTGGCACTTATCAGAGCGATGCTGCGACTCAATTAGGCATGGATCAGACTTGGGGCCAAGTTGCCAACGCAATCTTGGCGTCGGGCTCCAGTGATCTGTCATCCAGTCAGCCGATTAATCTGGCTACTCCAGCAACGCCTTTATCTTACTAGAGAAGTGATATGCTGAATCGGATTTCTATCGGCTGGGTTTGGCTGGAGCGCACGTTTAACCGGATTATTGACGAAGTGAACCAGCAAAAGCCGATCGCTTCCAGCACGATTGCCGTCGAAGAATCGCCCAACGGTACACTGCTTAAAGTGGTGGCAACTCAGGCTAATCAGCCGGCCGGCAGCAGCGGCGCAGCGACCAAGCCCCCGGCTCCCGCCCCGGTGATATGGCACAACGTCGCTTGGCAGCAAGTTACGGTGGTCGATCCTGTAACCTGCGGACAGTCTACCATCACAGTGTTGGTTCAAAAGCCGGAAAATAATATAAGGATTCAATGAGTGGTCTCATGATAATGAATTGGTGCCTGGGGACAAAATGCGATCCATGCAAACCGTCGCCACCCCCGCCACCATCGCCATCTTCGGGGGGATATAATGGGGCTTATGATGTAGTTTATAGCTACCAAATTCATGAGCTTATTTATCCGACAAGTCCGTATCAAGGAATTAACGACGTTATAATTGGAGGAGGCACCGAGGTGAGTGGGCCGCATGCACAGCCAATGGCAAGTTATTATAACGGTCCAATTTATACTCCCCCAGAGAACTTTTCGTTTGTGTCAAAAATTGTGATTGAAATTAGTTCATCGATTTATCCAGGGTACGGTCCGGTTATTTATTCAACTCCTCTCCCAGCTGCTGATTATAGTACCGCTTCAATCCAAACAGCAGTCCAACAGGCGGCTGCTCATGGTAATACTTATATATACACCCAGTTACCGGCGACTCCGCCTTAAACTTTATGAGTGCTTTAGTCACAGCGTCGGAACTTTCTGCGCGTTTAGCGATTTGTGAGCTTTGCTCTCATCGAGTTTATAAAACCCCAGACTGGTTTTGCGGTGCTTGTCAATGTCCGCCATTGCAGGTTAAAACACGATACACTTTAGCTAAATGTCCGATTGGAAAGTGGTAACGCTATGGTAATCATCATTGATCTGGATCTGCAGCAGGCCGTACAAAACTTCGGCTCGCGTCAACCGGCCCCTGCACTCCAGGTCAAGAGCCAGGATACGCCGACACTCCAAATCTACTTTGCCAAGGGCAACGTCAATTATGACCTGGGCGCATCTCCGGGACTCCGGTTTGGCGTGTTCGTTGCGGGTAATCCAAACGCGCTGGTCCAATACACGACGTTCACCCGAATCGTCGATGAGCTCTCGCGGGTTACCTACGTCGGCTACCCGAACTTTAATACGATTGAGCTGGGAGCGGCAATCGGCACTCAGCCGTCCCTGAGCGCTGTCGCCGAGATTCGCTACCAGACGACCTTTGGTACCATCGCGCGCACGCTCGATATGCCGGTCACAGTGACGCGCTCGCTCTTAAGCGAGATGAACATGGACACGACGATTGCCGGATTCACGGTCCCGGCGGTCAACTCCAATGTCACGGTCCGAATTAACAACACCGGTTGGCTGAGCGCCGGGCTAAACGTAACGATCGGCGGCGGCGCGGGCGCTTATCAGGTCGTCTCGATCACGAACACGACCGACTTTGTGGCCAAGAACCTCGGCGGCGCTTCCAACGCCGCTCCGGCCACAGTGATTGCCAGCGGAGTCAGTGTCGGTATAACCCCGGCACACGTGATTGCGGCTTATCCGGACGCCTCACTGCTCGAACTGATTACGCGCAAAGGCGTAGCGAGCGGGTATGCCGGGCTCAATACGAGTGCGAAACTCATTGCGGCTGCTATCCCGGTCGATAACACGACGATCTCTTTGAGTAGTGGCGGGAATCTGCAGTCCGCCTCAATCGCGGCGAGCGTGGCGGCCAATTTCACGACCCCGGCCTCCGGTGGCACGGTCAACGTGACCGTCAATAGCTCAA
>KBS_DFR1_sep09DRAFT_1000012_pt1 | contig 8352 bp, 10 predicted proteins | sample KBSGLBDFR1Sept09_FD_9215 | JGI IMG/M metagenome (IMG submission 9215)
CTTCTGCGGTCGCACCCTGAGCCCGCCAGTAATCGCGAAATGCATAGGCATCCTGCACACTCTGAGCAAAGATCATCGTCTTCAGCACGCCCTCCGTAATATCCATCCAGGATCTATAGGCTTGTTGGAAACGATTACTGTCTTTGAGGAGTTTGATAAGCGCAGCGTCCGATGGGTGGTTTATCGTTCCCTCCTGTTCCGCCCGCTCGGCCTGTTGTTGCAACGCGACGATCTGTTCGCGTGTGATGACCAGGTTAGTTTCTACATCATAGGCTTCGATATCTGCTAGATATCCCTCAAGAATGAGGGAACGAAAATCTTTCGTGTAGACCAATCCGTCAGGGAACACCGTTGCCAGACTTTTCCGATCAGCGCGAAAGAGCGTTGCACTATCTCCCAAACGCGCTGCCGTATGATTGGGATCGAGGGTGTCCAGTATCCGGCTGACTGAAAGCGAAACGGAACCTTGTGCTTCATCTATGAAAATGGCACGAAGTGGCTCAGACAGCGATTGATAGTATTGGCGAAGGCGATGAAGCTCTGAGAGCGTATCAATCGAGGCGATAGTAATTCGTCGTCCCCGATCATTATGCTTGCCTTGAATGATCCCCAGGTCACTGTGATGAAACCAGCCAACAAACTCCTCCAAGGTTTGTCTGACCAAGTAAAGCCAGGGAACCAGCACAACAACGTGACCGGTTCCCTGATGGGCCTGGAGGATTCGACGCGCGCACATCGCCAGTAACACCATTTTTCCTGCCCCAGTTGGAAGCTCTATCGCGGTGGCTCGTAAACCTCGTTCATACGCAGAAAACCATTGCTCCATCGCTTCTTGTTGATAATAGCGAGGTGCAAAAGGTTCTTCCTTTAGCACAAAGGGAAGCAACTTCGGATAGGAACGTTCGGGGACCTGAGATACAAGATCAGGAAAAAGGGGAAGGGGTTGATAGTCCTTTCGTATTGGTCGGCGAGGAGTTGGCATCTATTCGTCGTCCTCCGCTATTTCGCTACCCCTAAACGTCTATTTGCCTGCTCAATAAAGATTAGAAGGACCGCATCTGCCTGGCCAGCATTCATCTGCATAATGCTACATCCTTTCACACCGTAAGAGGTGTCCATACTGTCGCGAACCATTTCGAGAAACGTTTTCCCAATTGCTTGTTCAGGAAAACGTCTCATTGTTTTCAAGAAATCCTGGACTTGGCCAGCCTGAATACTTTGCTTTATCCAGGTTTCGTGACAGACTCCATTCAGCGTTGTTGGAGGCTGGAACCACTTCTCCAACATATCACCAAGGATCAGACACGTATCTTCTAACCACTGATTGGGATCTGGCGACACGCCACATTCCTGGAAAAATGCGAGACGTTCATAGATTCCTGGTATCTGCTGAAGCACATCCGTGTGATACGCGATACGCTCCCCGTCGAGTTGCTCAGGGCTCATCGTCGCTTCCTGCGGAAGAGTAGGTTCATCGAAAGAAAAAGGGACAGAAGCATCTAACTCCCAAGGCTGTAGACTGTGATCATCTTGTGGTTGTTCCGGTATCGATGCAACCGCATTCTGATATCCCTCTGGCGTCACTGCTTGCGGGAACCAAAGAACCATGTTTTTAACCTCGTAGGTATACGTGATCTGCCGCTCGCCACGATATTCCTTCCCCTCGTAAATCTTTGGTTCTGGATTTATCTCACTAACCAAAACAGGTGCATCTGCTTCTTGATAGTCAATAAATGGGTCAGCTTCGGCAAGATTTCGTTCATTGAAAAACTTATCAACCTTACAACTTCTTCCCTCCGTATCACGATAGGCAACCGTCACGTGTCGAAAATCCTTCCCATTTTTCGTCTTATAAATGGGACCCACATAGACTTTCCCGAGTACAAGGCGTACCTCTGGAATTTCGGCAAGTGGTGAGGTACTTGTTGCAAACTGGGAGACAGAAACGCCAGGCAATTGATTACTGGTCATAGAACATCCTTTCTGATGTTGGTGAAAACTTAGCTTAATCGTGAGTTCCTTGGTTAAGCAACTCATAAGCAAGGATTTTTTATACAAAGGGAAAACAAAAAAAGAGAAGGAGGGTTATGATCGCTTGCGACTCTTCGGTTGGGGGGTTGGGAAGAGGGGGAAAGGGGAAAAACTAATCGATGGCCTTATAAAAAGGGGGAAGAAGAAGAGTGCGTGTCCCTTCTCCCTCCTGTCTCCAAAACAACTATAATGGTTCATCCTCTTTTGGGGATGAAAACAGATGTTCTCTATCTGCGAAGGCGATAAACTCTTCTAAAGTTGTTATCTCTGAGACCCCAGGAAATGTTACTTTTCGGTTAATTCGTTGATTGAGATTGAGCGCACATATGGTCCCTCGATCACACGGGACATCAAACGAAACGAATAACTTCTCTCCTCGTTTTTCCATGCGCCAGATAACATTCACGGGTGGCATCTCGTTGGGAAGCGCCATTGCAAGTGCTGCATCATGCTTTAATTTGTCCACGTCGGTTTTTAAAATGTACTCCAGTTCCCCCTTTGCTCGCTCTGCTTTCTCCCTGAGAGCGGCCTGCAAAAGTGGGGTATCATCGGGGTTGCGTTTTTCCAAAAAATCAACTTCCCTTTTATATTTGGCAACATTCCGATCAATCATTCCCAATTTTTGTGGTTCATAACCAAGGATTAACAGTTCCTCAGCAGGCAATTTGACGGTGATGCATTGCTGATAAACATGAAAAAATTTCATGCAATACTGTATGAAGGGAGTATCAAGACCCTGTGTATGTAGCCAGGACTTAAACGTCAGGCTATCCCCTTTTACCTCTTCATTTTCCCAAGCGCCCTGAGACAAAAAAACCATGGCGCTCCCTATTTCGAGCATATCTAATTCGATATGCACTAACAGGTCTCGGGTACGCGCAAGGATGTCTCCAACGGTTGCAGCCATACCACGTTCTTCTACCTGATCGATCAATCTTTGTGTGGTGATAATATTCTCTTCAAAAAACTGTTGAGATGCCTCTTGAAGAGAAGTATTTTGTGCAGCTTCTTCTGGGTTTTCATCCACAATGATGGGGATGATGGGACGAGTGCTCATTTTTCTTATTCCTTTCCAAATTTGAGAAAAGATCCAACCGTCGACCGGTAACGTGTAAGAAGTGCCTCACGTTGTTTCGTCAGGTGTGTCACCTGATTAGAAGAATAAGGAGAAAAGGGCCTTGATGATTTTATTGGCCAAATGGCTGATGTTTCTAATGGCACTGACAATGCTCGTTGAATAATGGCAATAGCACGAAATAGTGGTATTTGCCAATCGCACCGTAGTACACAGAAAAAAAGGAGTGCCTGTGCTACGTCGCGTATTGTCACAAGCCAGTGTTGAAGGGCAAGTTGTGGAAGGGTTTGAAGCTCTGTTTTCCAATCCGCAGCAGAAACCAAACAATACTCTAACGAAAGATTGAGATGCTTGTGCGTGGCACAAGAACCACAAATAATGAGCACCTGGAGCCCTATCTGATGTTGTTTCCCAGAGGCCAGGATTGACATGTTATAAACAGGGTAGAGGTATATCTCCTTATTCACATAGTCTTTCCCCAGGTAAATATGACAGAGGGGGCATCGTATAATAGATTCAACAGGGGCAATTTCTTGAAGAGTCATGCCTCTCTGTTCATTTGCGGCTCGTTCCCCAACCGCAATTTCATGCCACTCGTGTACCCTATGGATTGTGCTACCAAAAGTACGATCGCGCTCCACCTGGGCACTTGGAGAAAGTGGGATAGATCCTTTTCCTAATTGAGATATCACTGCTGATGGCATAAAACCAATCCTTTTTCTCCTCTCATTTATCGGGATAAGAGGAAACCACACTATCAACATCACAACAGATCTTCAGTAAAACTACCTGAATTATCTCTCAGTATAATGGAAAAGGACCAAACTGCCAAAAACATCACAGCATTGTGATATGTTGTGATGTTTTGGTACTATCGTTATTGATAGCGTTTTACCGGCCACGCCACAATATGTTGATAATCTTGAGCTCGATATTTGGAGGTACCATTGATATCAATGCTCTCTTGAAAGTTGATGTCCTCCATTGTATCTGTCAACATAAAATTGCACGCGTGGAAAATGCAACCAGTAAAATTAATCTCTTGTAATATAGCCCCGTTAAAAAAACAATATTCAAAACGAGAGTGTGAAAAATTTATCCCCTTTAACGTACTGGCCAAAAAACTCCAATGAAACCAGGAGCTATGTTGGGCATCCACTTGAGCGAGTTTACTTGTACGCATCAAACCATGTTGCCATTGGGAGTTCTCGCCCAGCTGCGACTGTGTGATGGTGCAATTGACCAATTGCGTCAAAACAAATGATGTTCCCCGAAAATCGCTTTGATCGATCACTACACCATCCAGATAGGCTTGATCCCATTTGCTTCTGAATGCTTTGGCCTCTGTGATTCTGCTACCAGGTAGCCATGTGCTTCCGCTGAAGTCGATATCTTCCAGGTCTAAACCTGCTTGATCAGCCCGTCCTGACCGATAATCTCCGGCAGTGAATGTTTTTCCTGGCAGAAGTTTATTTAGTGCATTGCGATCAGGATAACGAACGAGGTCGGTTCGCAAACACTCTGGGGTATACAATAAATCAGTCAAAAGATTCTCCTTTTCCGAATATACAATGAAACCTATGGGGACAATCCCCTATACACAAAAAGAGAGGGTTAGGATCACTTGCGATTCTTGGGTGTTGGGTGGGGGAAGAGGGGGAAGGGGAAAAAGTGAGGGAATAGGATTTATGGTTGTTCTTACTCCCACATCTCTTATTCCCGATAATATGAATCTAGCCACCCTATACTATTCCAAATCATGCGATGAGGCAAATCAACCGATTCTACACGCGATCGCATTCTAGATCGTAAATGGTTTTGTCGGCAGGCATTGGCCTGAATTTCGCAGGGTCCAGCGACCAAACGTTTAATGCCGTTTCTATACTAGCGTAACCGATACGAAAAATGGTATGAGGGTCATAGGTTAACCGTTGTTCTTTTGCAATAGGAGGGTCGGGTATACCCACCAAACGAAGGGTACAACGAACCGTATCTTGAGCGCTCGACATATTCGGGCCAAGCACCCAAATGATTCCCCGATATGTTTGTTCAGTATTTGGGTAATCGGCATACCCCTCCCCCATTGAATAGAAGGTCTGTTTGTCTTGTGAGATGCCTTCCACGATGCGGCCAATCGCCGAAAAGTGGGTGTCAGGATGGGCAATCTCTTGAGCCGTAGCAAAATGCTCCTGAAGGAGCCGGAGGCCGCCTGGTGCATCTTCTTTTCCACCATTAAGCATCCACTTCACAAGGCAACTCTGATATTCTCGCAGGTAACTACTAAGTTGCGGCTCTGGCAAATGTCGGTCCAGTGCCAGGGTGAGGGTATTTATTGCCTGAGTGGCACCCTCATAAAATGCCTTGTTTCTTTGCAAAGAAACAAGATCCTGGATAGGTCTTTCATTAGGCATGGTCATTTATTGGGTCCTTTCGTACGGCAAGTATGACTTTCCACATCATTATCGTTAACAACAATTTTGGAGACTTCAACGGTTATCCAACTCGATAAACCACTGCGCCACCTCCGTCCATTTTTCGTCCGTGTGACACAGAGCAGGGGTTTGGTGTCATCCAGACTATCAATAAGCCCCAGGATCTTCATCGAAACCTCCTGATCCTGGTGACGGACTAATATCACATCACCTATCTCATACGGAGAGGAAACCATATCCCTTCCTTTCTTTTAAAAAGAAGGGGTGATTACCTGCAGACTTGCAATCACCCCAGCGATAAAACAAAAACGTGGTTTTTACATCAGATGGATGAGGGAGTAGTTCCCCCCCCAGGTAGTTGGGAAGCACCACTGCTTCCTGGGTATTAGTACCGCCGAGGATATGCACCCACCTTACTTTTGAGCCTAACGTTTTCTGTGCGATTAGGAAGGCGTTGTCACTCGGCTGATTTCGAATATCTTCTGTAAATCTCTTGGAGCAACACCGAGACAAACCCCTAGTTTGAAACGCTCCCACACCGGTGAGAACTCTTTAGCAAGAAAGAATGTGTTGCTATCCGCATCATATATAAGTAGTGTACATCCATGCACTACTCTTGTCAAGACTTTTCTTTTCCTAGTTAAATCGACGATTATAGCGTGCTAGGGGATGAAATGCTCACCATTGACGGTGAATTTTTTCACCGTCAATGGTGAGGCAGGCCGTATGCTTCAAAACGTTTTATTACGTTAGTGTCTGGAGCATTCTTTTGACGATGCCTTGTACATCCTGGATCGGGGAGACATTCTCTGGGGTTAGTGTTTGGTTACAACCAGGGCAAACGGTTACTGCTTGTGTGTCTGCTTGGCAAATCGTTTTGAGTACATAGTACTTCATAATCGGCTCGGGAATGTTTATCCCAGGCGCAGGATAGCGATCATAATAGAGCAACGCTTCCTGACAGGTCTTACAACGCTTATATTGTAATCCACCCGAAAAGCGATGAACGGTATCATAAACATATCGAGCCAGTGTAACGCTCGTTAGACCTTTGAGTAAGCGCGTTGGATCGATGACGGCAAAGTAATCCTCTCCTGCTTTGATTACCAGACGGGGACCACTTTCCTCTGCTTTCCGTGGTGGAAGCTGCTCATAGAGGGGATATTGTTTCCACTGTTCTGGATCTGAGTCCAGGATATCGACACGATATCCGTAATATTCTAAGCTGGTCTTGAGTTGTTCGAGCGATGCCATTGCTTCCTCCTACCTAATAAGGGCAATTTGCCATATGTCGTTTATGAAAATGCCACCAACACGTGCAATCCTCGATGGGGGGATGTTGGCCTCCATAATACCAGTCGGTCCATCGGGGATCGCGACCATATTCACTACACCACGGGCAATAAGCACTATGATTGCTATGAATAAGCTTGCCGAATAGGGTTAAAGGGACCTTACTTAATACTCCTTCATACCAGGTGCAAGTAACATCCAAACGGCTCTCCTGGATGATATAATTCCAGCCTGAAAATGTGCTATTGACCACCCGTTTTTCGACACTTTTGACCCAACCAACCATGAGCATTTTACTCGTCTGTGTAGCTATGATAGTTTCATCGACTACGGCAACCCGGCTGCCGATAGGGAAACTCGATTTTTGCGGTTGGATGAGACCCATCGGTGGACGTTGGTAGGTCCAAATACGATAAACCTTCTCAGCAGGCCAAATGACATGCTGATCGCCATCATAACGAGGGAAAAGATCATCGCGCAGGTGAACATTCCATCCACGATGGCATGCCCCATCCATACGTTCGGTTACGCGATCAACGGTTCCTACCATTGGGAGAATACCAGCTGTGTCTTGTAATTTATAAAAGTCGTTAACGGCGACACGTTCGCCCACGTTTATGTTTGTTTTTCGCCCCATAGTCGCTCCATTCTTAATAAAAGTGGTTTCTGTTGCCACACTCTATACCAAAGAAAATGGCTTGTACAATTCAATAATTGGGATACTGCTGTCTGAAAAAACTGGAAGGGACACACTTTCTAAAAAATAGGAGGTAGCGCGGATGACGCAACCCCTTCTGATCAGTTATGCTGTGAGAGAAAGGAGAACCATTATGGAAAAAACCATTTCTGATTTTCAAGATCGCGATTTAAAATCGGTGCGCGTGGCGATGCACAACTATGCGCCCATCGATCACGATGCCATCATCCGTACAATCGGCTCGTTGGCCACGGGTGATTACGCGAACTACAAAGACAACCTGGAGTTCTACTACTCGCTCAAGGCTGAAGCAACCTGGGATGACGTAGATACAATCAAAGTTCATCTTCGCAAAGCCGGATTTACCGTCCACGAATAAGAAGAAGAGGGACAGTAATCACTGTCCCTCTTCTTGTCCTGGTCACGTTGATCTCTTCTTCCTATGAGCCAGGATGGCATTTCCCCTGATCTCCCAGGCCCGTTCATCATCGGACCTCGCCAGCAGTTCCTCATCCGGTTGCGTCCCGTTGGCAATAAGTAATTCGCGCAGATTTTTCGCGGTGGGTATATTCAACAGGGCGCGACACGTTCGTTCACTGGGTCAGTGCTCTCGTCGTTAAAGAATAGCGCCGTCAGGCCATCATCTCCAGGAAACATTATCTCTGGATCATCGGTTCCGATAAGCATCATGAGTTGATCATCACTAAATCCATTGCTACCATCAGGCTTTACCTCTACGATAGGTAATTCGTTAATCACCCGAATCCATTCTGCCATAAGAAACGCCTCCAGACATTCTCTTTTTTACTCGTTTCGCCATTGTC
>KBS_DFR1_sep09DRAFT_1000013_pt1 | contig 8041 bp, 9 predicted proteins | sample KBSGLBDFR1Sept09_FD_9215 | JGI IMG/M metagenome (IMG submission 9215)
TGGCAGGCCAGATCGCCCCACCGGAAGAGGAACCGACTGACTCGGAAGCCCCGGAGGAAGAGCCTCCCGAGGACAAGCCGGTTGCGAAGGTCCCGCCCAAGCCCGCGGCCAAGCCTGCCGCTCCCGCACCCGAGCAGGTAGCGGAGCCCATCGCGGCCTCTGCCCAGCCCGTCCGGACCCGTCCCCGTGTCCCCTCTGCCGCCGAGATGGCACGCCAGCCCGCCCGTCCCGAGCAACTCCCCCAGGGACGACCGGAGTATGGCGCTGTCACGGCCATCACGGCAGCCGGGGACCTGCCGGACTTCTCCGCCGGCCAGAGTCTCACCCTGGAGGATGTGGGACAGGGCTTCGCCGAGAAGTGCGAGGCGCTCCTGACTTCTCGCAACGTCGGGGGGCACGTCAAGGTCGCGACCTTCCACACCCAGTACCCCGAGGACAGGATCCTGGGACAGGACTACCGTCGCAACGAGGAGTTGATCCGGGCCGTCATCCCGGAAGAGGCGGGAGGCGCCTTGGTGGCGTCTGGTGGGATCTGCGCCCCCGTGGGGGCGGACTACACGATTGAGGCCACGGCAGTGAGCACGAGGCCCGTCCGGGACGCTCTGGCCCGATTCGGGGCGGAGGCGAACGCCCGTGGTGGGGTGCGGTACGTCATGCCCCCTACCCTCGCCCAGACCGCCGCAGGAGTGGGCTACTGGCCCGAGACGACGGACGCCACCCCGGGCAACGCCACCAAGCCCCGGGTCAAGATGAACTGCGCCACGGACGAGGTCGTGCTCGTGGACGCGGTCACGCTCTCGATCGAGATCGGGAACTTCCAGGCCCGGTTCTTCCCCGAGCAGTTCCAGGCGTTCTACACCGAGGCGCAGGGCCAACACGCCCGGGTGGCGGAGGGGAAGCTCCTCGACACCATCTCGGCGGGTTCGACAGCGGTGACGCACGGCGAGGTTCTGGGCATGGCCCGGGATGCGCTCGTGGCGCTGGACCGCACGGCTGCGGCGATGCGGAACCGGATGCGCACCGACGACCAGCTTCCCATCACGGTCCTGGGTCCCGCGTGGGCACGCAACGCCATCCGCTCGGACCTGACCCTCCAGCCCGACTACGGTCCCCCCGGACTCAACGCCCCCAATATGGCCGAGATGGCGGGGTTCTTCGCCGACCGGAATCTCTCGCCCGGCTGGTACTTCGACACCGAAACCGGGTCGGGCCAGATTTTCTCGGCTCAGGGTGCCGGGCCTCTCGTCAACTGGCCCGACACGGCCGTGTTCTACCTGTTCGTTCCCGGTACGTGGCTGATGGTGGACGGGGGGACGCTGGATTTCGGGGTCGAGATCATCGACTCGACCATGATCGCCACCAATGACCGGATGAGCTTCATGGAGGTCTTCGAGAAGGCGGCCTTCAGGGGAATCGAGTCCATCCGGCTCGAGCTCGACATGTGCGTCACTGGTGCGGCCTCGCTGCCCATCGCGGTGTCCTGCCCATCCTCGTGACGCTGACAAGCACGCTGCCGCCAGCCCCACTCGCGGACGGGGAGCGTGCGGAGGTGTCCCTCCCCGGGTTTGCTCCGCCCGGGGAGGGGCCACACCTCTCTGTTCTGGCAATCGTGCATGGGTATCCCGGACCCGTCCCGGGGGGCCACAACGCCGGGGCGGAGCAGATGCTCCGGGAGTTCATGGTCCATCTCGCACGCAACCACTTCGTCCGGGTCCTGACCCAGCGGGGGATCCCGGACGACGACAACGAGGGAGTGAGGGTAGGAGTGGGAGCCAAGCCGGCCCAGATCGACTCACTCCTGCGGGGATCGGCTCATTCACCCCGCCCCGACGTGCTCGTCACCCATCTCGACCGCACCAAGGAAGTGGTCCGGTACGGGCAGCGCTTCGGAATCCCCGTCGTGCATCTGGTCCACAACGACCGCCAACTGGACTGGCACAAGGTGGCGAGCGCCGGACTGGTCGTCTTCAACTCGGAATGGCTCCAAGAGGTCGTGACATGGCACGGCCCCAAGGTGGTGATCCACCCGCCTCTGAATCCGTCCCGTCACGCGACCAAACCTGGTCAGTCCGTCACGTTGGTGAACATGACCCAGCCCAAGGGGGCGGAGGTCTTCTACTCGCTCGCTTCCCGATTACCCGAAGTGAGCTTCCTTGCCGTGCATGGGGCCTACGGGCGCCAGATCCGGCCTCCCAATCCTCCCCCGAACGTCACCTTCATGGACGCCACGGACGACGCCCGGGAAATCTGGTCCCGGACCAAGGTGCTCCTCATGCCCTCGAACTATGAGAGCTACGGACGGGTGGGGATCGAGGCGGCATGTTCGGGCATCCCCACCATCGTGACGGACCTCCCCGGCCCCCACGAGGCACTGGCAGACGCCGGGACCTATCTCCCTCTGGATGATCTGGACGCGTGGGAGAGGGCCATCAAGCGGCTTCTCACCCCCCGGGGCTGGCAGGCAGCGAGCAAGCGGGCGAAGGCCCGTTCGGTAGTGGTGGCGAGGGAGTCCCAGGCGGGGCTGGAGCTGTTCGAGTCTGAGCTGTGCGGGCTGGTGAGTGAGAAAGCCGCCACAGGCTGATGGCGTTCAACGGTCCCCCGCAGGTAATCTTCGGGCCTCCCCAGGTCCCTGCAAGAATCAGTCTGCTGTCCCAGGCCAACGTCCCGACCGAGACCGAGGACCACTGGGAACTTGCCGCTACCTGGCTTCCCGAGTCCTGCGGAGGCGGGTCGGGTACGTATGACCCCTGCCTGACCTACGTACCCCCGGACATCGCCGCTACGGAGAGCGTGGCGGGTGGGCCGTTCGGGATGGTCGCGACCGCGGCGTGCCACTCCACCTTCGGCTGGCAGGCAGCGGACTACCAGGGGAGAGCACGCCGCAAGCTGCTCGCTACTGAGTCGTGGTTCCTCGAGCGGGATCTCTGGGGACCCCCGACGATCTCCGGGACACCCACGCTCATCTCGTCATGCCTCGCCAACGGGACCGATATCGGCCCAGGCACTCTGCACGACCCCATCACGGCCCTGGGCTGCCTCGAGGCCGAACTGGGCAACCTGAACCACGGGATGCTCTGCATGATCCACATGCCTCTCCGGGTCTTCGCCGCCGTCGCGGCAGAGCACCTGATCGTCTCGGGCAACACCCCCGGAACAGCCTTCACCCCCAAGGGCAACGTGGTGATCCCGGGCGACGGGTATCCCGGAACGGACCCGAACGGCGACGACCCGCCCGACACGGTGCAATACATGTACGGCTCCGCGCTGGTCGAAGTGAGGCACTCGGAAGTGGTGGTGAGACCAGACGGACCTGACCCCATGCGGGTGCTGGGGATGGCGACGAAGCGCACCGGGACGCTTCCCAACACCGTCACGTTCTGGGCGCATCGCTTCGGCTTAGTGGCGTTTGACCCCTGTTCCGTGGCGGGGATTGCGGTCACTTTGGGCGATTGTCATGGAGTGTTGTCATGACCATCGATGCGTTCATGTCGCAACCCCACTACCGCACTCACCTTGAGCCCATCTGGGATGCGCTGGACGAATCGGAGCGAGGCGAGTTCTATCTCGGCTCGGCCCTCGCCAGTCGGGCCGATCAGCTTCCCAATGGCGCCCTGCGTCGTGCCGGTCCCCGCGTGCTCGTGGCGTCCTACAGCGACTATCTCCGCTGCGCCGGTTCCCGGCGAGTCGTATATTGCCAACACGGAAGCGGCCAGAGCTATGCAGACGACCCCTCGCTCGCCCGCAACGGCTCCTATGCCGGCGGGGACGGGCTGGACGCGGTGGACCTGTTTCTTGTCCCCGGTCCTCATCCAGCGCAACGCACGAGAGCCCGGTATCCCCACACTCCCGTAGCAGAAATCGGCTGCCCCGCCCTCGACTGCTGGCTCACGGGAGACAGACCGTGGGAACGCGAACCGAAGCCGGTCGTGGCGATTGTGTTTCACTGGAACTGCACCGGGGGAGAAGCCGGGACGGCCTTCCGCCACTACGTCCCAGCCCTCAACCTGCTCGCGCGGAGCGAGTGGGAAGTGCTGGGCCACTGTCATCCCCGGGCGCGCAGCTTTGTCGAACCGGAGTATCACCGGGCCGGGATCCGCTGGGCCAGCTACAACGAGGTGATGTCCCGAGCTTCGGTGATTGTGGTCGATAACTCCTCCATCGGCTTCGAGATTGCCGCTACCGGAAGACCTGTGGTGTGGCTCAACGCCCCGTGGTGGCGCCGGGACACGGCGCATGGGCTCCGCTTCGGCCCGGAGGCCGGCGTAGGTGTGGAGGTCGAATCGCCCTCTCAAGTCGTGGGAGCCGTCTCGGCAGCACTCGCTGTCGGCACTTGGCGCTTCGCCGACCCCCGCTGGGATCTGGTCCGGAAGGTCTACACCCACCTTGACGGCCACTCGGCGCAGCGTGCCGCAGAGGCAATCCGCTCACTCGCCCCGCTGGAATCCGAAGCAGCCATGCAGTCCGTATAGAGCCCCGAACGGGCAGAGAGGAGTAACCATGTCGAACCTGACCTGCTCGGGCAGCCCCTTCGGGGCCTGTCGGATTCGGGTAACTAAGCTGGATGCCCTTGGGTTCCCGCTTCCGGGGGCGGGCAACGCCTACGTCACCGACGCCCCAATCGAGGTGGCGTTCAAGAAGACCAAGACGGCCGGGGCCACCTTCAAGCAAAACGATGGGTGCGGCAACTTGAAGGTCTCTATCCGACTGCCGGATCAGGTCGATGGCATGAACATCGACATGACTCTGACGGCGCTCGACGCGGAGCTTCTCTACTTCCTCACCGGAGGGGAACTCATCACAAGCGGCGGCAATGTCGTGGGGTACTACGAGCCCCCGCTCGGCAGTGTCCAGGGCAACGGTCTGGCGTTCGAGGTCTGGACGCAGAACTGGTCTGGGACCGCCATCAATGCCAACAAGCCCTATATCCGGGTAGGGGCTGGTAAGACGATCTGGGTCGCAGGCGACCTCGATTTCAAAGAGGCCATTGTCCCAATTCCCGTATCTGCCGTGGCCTTCTCGAATGCCCATTTTTATAACGGACCTTGGGGTGACTGGCCTCTGGGCGGAGGCCAAGGCATGGACCGCATCCTCGGTTGGTTCTACGACGACACCATTCCAGATGCCTCCTGCGAGCCCGTTCTCGTTCCGGCCTCCTAATCAACCCGTCTGAGGGAAAGGACCGAACATGGCAGAGATCGCACTGGGGCAGAAATACAAGCTGCTCCGCAAGATCGGCAACGATGTCAACGAGGACGGCTCGCAGGCCGATCCACTTCCCACCGGCTGGGTCGGTGAGGTCATCGCGTTCTCGCCGGCAGACGAACTCGGAGCTAGTCATCACGACGGAGATTGCTGGGTGCTGTCCTTCCCGGTTCCGGCCATCGACTACGGCCCGGACGGGCAGCCGTTCATGACCCAGGTGTCCCGCAACATCGCCGTCAGCGCAGCGGAGCTGGACGACCCCACGACCTATGAGGAGGTGACGTAGATGGCAGGCCAATTCAGCAGGCTTGGCAAGTCCCGGGGGCTGGACGCTGTAGACGGGCGCGTGAGCGTCTCAACCTACACCCCGTTCATCGCTCTCAACTCCACGGCCCCGACCGACAGCACTCTCGGAGGCGAGTACACCGCAACCGGCTACGCACGCCAGTCCGTTGCCTTCTCGGCTCCCACGGCAGCGGATCCGCCCGTCACGTCGAACTCAGGTGGTCTGACCTTCGGCCCCTTCACAGCCAACACGGGAGCTACTCTGTCCTACGCCTCCCTGATGAACGCCGTTTCGGGAGGAGCCGCCACGACCGATATGTACGCCTGGTGGACCCTCACGACTGCCAAGACCCCGGCCAACGGTGACAGCGCCACCGTAGCAGTTGGGGCGATAACCTTAAGTTATACCGTATAGCGATAACGCCGACGCATTACTGTATAATGGAGGCATGAAAACCTGTGAATGGTGTGGAGCGGAACTTACGAGGGGCCAGAAACAATTCTGCACCACGCGGTGCCGTGGGGATGCGAGCCGCGGACATCCTCGTCAGGATATGTCACCGGAGGCGTGGGCCCGCGTTCATGAGGCGTGCCGGGAAGCACGCACGGGTAAGGTTGGGGCAGAGTCTCATGCTTGGGAGGGTGACGCCGCTGGGTATTTTGGAATTCACCAATGGATCAACAAGCATTGGTCGAAGACTGGACGATGCGACCAGTGTGGTCGGCAAGGAGACAAGACGCACTGGGCCAATATCGACGGGAAGTACGACCGCAACGACCGAGTTTCTTGGTCTGAACTATGTCCCTCATGTCATAAGCTCAGCCACACGCGGACCGAACCTGACACAGACGAGACCCAGCGCCGCTGTCCTCGCTGCAAGGAGATCAAGCCAGCACGTCTGTTTGTTCGCAGCAAGAACAAGCCCGGAGGGCGAGGTAACTACTGCCTATCGTGCTCTCGCGAGCGCGCCCGGGAGCGAAAGGCTCGCTTGGCTTCGTAGCGCCCTAGGTTGGGCCGTGTAGTGGCCGAATACGTCATAGCGGTCTCAGACGAAGTGCAGAACGCCGAGGCAAAGTTGGGGATGTTCGCTCGGCAACTCGAGAACGGCGAGGCGCTCCTCACGCCCATTCCGGCCGGCTTCCCCATGCAGGCCATGCCCGAGGTGGCTGCAAGAGTGGCGTTCATGCTCCGTCAGTATGTGGAGGTTTATTCGGAGCCGACAGCCAAGGGAACGGGTTGACGACGGCCACGGGTGTTGACCGGCTGGCCTCCGTGCTGGCTTGGTTTCGCCAGTCCGCGGAGGGATGTCAGAAGATCCAGGAGGATCTGGCCCGCTACCGGGAGATCATCTGGCGCACCCATGCTCAGGTCGTAGTTGAGAGCGGGACTGGCGCCGGGACTTCGGCCCTCTGGTTCGCCAATCAGGGTTGTCGAGTCGTCACTGTGGATTTGGAACTGTGGTCCGACGATAGCACGAGGCAGGCATGGGGAGACCGGGTTACCCAGGTCGTGGGGGACAGTATCGCCCAGGAGACCCTGGAGGCCATCAGGCGAGTCGTCGGGTATGCGGAACCGGTCATGGTCTCGCTGGACTCGGACCACTCCGCAGCACACGTCAGGGCCGAGATGGAGGCGTATGGCGCCCTCGTGACGCCGGGGTCCTACATGGTGGCCGAAGATTCGATTTTATCGTGGCTTCCAACTAGTTCCCCGCCTAGGTATGGGCTGACTGGGACACCAATGGAGGCTGTAGAGGATTTCCTTGCAACTCAAAAGGCTTGGGAAGTGGATCTAGACGTAGAAGGTATGTTTCCAGCTACACAGAATCCCGGCGCGTGGTTGCGGAGGCTTCGATGACGCTACTAGATATGCCTCCAACTAGTTCGGGTAACGATCTGGCTGATATTGGTCCGAGTGACTCCATAGATTGCTCCCAGTTGGGGCTGCGTGATACCACCCGCGGCCCACAAGTATCTAATTGCCAGAACATCATTCTCGGTCAGTTTAGCGACATGGGTGCTTTCACCTCGCCGAACCAACTCTGGGTGGAGACGAAACCCGCTTCGGTCTCCTTTAGCCGTACGACCTTTAGCGTCTCGGTCAGATGTGTTATCAACGGTTGTGCCTTCGAAGAGATGGCCCCATCGAACTCGCTCAATTCCGTTGATTACATAGATACCTTCTTCGTCGGCTCGGCAGCAGAGTGGGTTATCGCAGGTGTGGCAGGCACACATCCCCGTCCGAATTGGCCGACCCATGGCATGCTCCAGGGCAAACTGGTGTGCGTATCGAGTGCCGCGCGTTCCGTCTCTATAGCTGCCAACAGAGAGCCGACCGTAACCTCTAGCGACCACATACCCTGTCCACGGCCAACACTCATCGGGGGTTGTAAACCGATCCACGTAGCGTGCGTGACGTTCAGCGTCGGTACTAAGCTTTACGTGAGCCATCGGCGGGNCCCTTCCGTCGGTACTCATGGAGGCGGGGTGCCCCTAAGCACTTCCGCCTCCATCCATTCTACCTGTTCCCCCTCCAGATCCGGTTCCATTGAGG
>KBS_DFR1_sep09DRAFT_1000014_pt1 | contig 8037 bp, 8 predicted proteins | sample KBSGLBDFR1Sept09_FD_9215 | JGI IMG/M metagenome (IMG submission 9215)
CGGCACCACGATCAAGTTCGACACGGTCCAGAACTGGCTCACCTACTGCAATTCGTGACAATGGACACGCGGTACCGCATCGAAGCTGAGTACACCGGGGGGTGTTGGGAGGTGCGGTTTCCGCAGCTGCCTGGTTGCCTCGGTCGGTCTGAAGACTTGATCGAGGCAATCAGTGCAGCGGAAATAGCTCAGGAAGAATACCTCGAGATAACCGGCAGGGCCAAGTCGTGGTCGGAGCGGTGTAACTGATGCCTGGCGTCTCATTCGTTCCCCTCCCGCGCTTGATCGCGCAGGACGACCTGCTCCAGTGGGCACGCCAACTTGTGGACTCCTTACAGGGAATCTTTATTGGTTCCGGCGTGGGGCAGATCAACGGGGATTCGATCCTCGATGGCTCGCTCGTTACCTCGAAGTTGCTCGCAACAGCGGGTGGTATCTACAACGCCACGAGTGTACAGTACCCCATTGGGACGAACCAAATCATCCAGATGCCCAACATCTGGGAGAGCTCGGGTGGCGTCGTTACGTTGGGGAACGAATTGCAGGCGCCACCCTTCTACGGTTGGGGCATCATTACCCTCGGGGGACACTTTAGCGACGCTAACGCGGTGGGAGCGATTGTAACCATCCAAGAGAACGACGGGAGTGGCTACTACAATCGGATCGCCTGGAACGGTGGTATCCCTGTGGATCCCAACATCTCGCTACTACTGCCGATGCCCGCGAACTCGAAGTTCCGAGCAACGATCACGAACACGGCCGTGCAGAATCTCCAGTATGTCTTGTTTACCCTCGGCTCGATTGGCAAGGTGAGAGCGACATGAACGAGTACAGTGGCAGCACGAGTCCTGGCCCAGTGTTTCCCCGCGTGGGCGAGCGGTGGTTCGAGTGCTACATCTGCGGGTTTGACTTCCCACTCTCCCAGGCGAGGAGACACTACAAAAGCGACCGGCTAGTCGACGCGGCTTGCGACGATCAGAAGACCCATCGGGACTACATGAACGAGCTGGTTATACCCAGCGATGCCGAGGCCCAGCGCCGCGAGTCGCCGGAGCAGTCGGTTAGCTGTCAGGGTGAAGCAGACGGCTCCCGCTGGAACGAAGCTCGGTGGTACGAAGGGAAGTGGTACGACCCAGGTGATCAGGACTGTTCGGGTGAGACCCTGACCCAGAAGGGGAAGTGATGGGGACAATCACGCGGGGCATTAAGCGGGGCAACGTACGGACCTTTGACGAGTCCTATAATCGGGGCTACACCGACATATGGGCCACGGAGGTCGACACAGACTTCAACACGCTGTTCGACGCGTGGAACAACGGGTTCCCGGGGAACATAGCCCTCGCAGATAACAGCGTCACGACTCCGAAGCTGGCCGATGGAGCGGTCACAGCGAACAAGTTAGCCCCCAATAGCGTGGGGAGCGGAGCGCTTATTGATGGCTCAATCGGCACGGTTGACCTTCAAGACGGTTCTGTCACGGCTGCGAAATTGGCCCCTGGTGTTATCACACCTCCGGCTCTCATGGATGGGGCAGTCACGACACCCAAGCTCGCAGACGGAGCCGTTACTTCTATCAAGATCGCCGACCTCGCAGTCACCACCCCTAAACTCGCCGACCTCGCAGTTACGACTCCAAAGATTGCTGACCTGGCAGTCACGGATGCGAAGATCCAATCGCTCAGCTGGGGCAAGATAACCGGGGTTCCAGCGGGGATACCCCCCTCGGGACCTGCGGGCGGTGTCCTGCGGGGTACTTACCCAAACCCAACCCTGGCTCCTAATAGCGTCACGCCGGTGGAGATCGCGGATGGTTCTGTCGCGATAGCCGAGTGCGCACCCGACGTGATTGCTCGGTTCGTTCCCTCGTACGGGCCAGGCTACGACAACAAGGTCTTGGTCGTCTCCCCTGGTGGGGGCTCGATCGCGTGGGTTGACTCCCCGCCGGCATCGCTTACACCCGGACAGGTGTCGACGATCTTTCTCGCGGATGCTCCAAACTGTGTGACAGACGCAAAGATCACGTCAGTGTCTTGGTCGAAGGTTTTCGGTACACCGGCGGGATTTCCACCCGTTGGAGCTGCGGGGGGCGATCTGACGGGCGACTACCCAAACCCGACGATCAAACCTGGGACCTCGCTTCCGCCAAATGGTCCCGCAGGGGGCGACTTGTCGGGCACGTATCCTAACCCACAGGTGGGCGTCGGCGCTATCACCGCGGGGAAGCTATCCCCAACGGGCGTGGCCCAGAGCGTCTATGGAGATGCCACAAACGTCCCGGTCCTAGGCGTTCACGCCGATGGTCGTGTTTACACGGCTGCTATCCAGTCTATAGCTTTCCCGGCTCCCCCAACAACACTACCCCCGACAGGGCCTGCGAGTGGAGATCTCACCGGGACGTACCCGAACCCGACTGTTGGGCCTATAGCGAAGTCGAAGTGGTCAGATACCGGTACTGTATTAACTCCTGTACAGGCGGCGCGACCTCTCTATGTGCCTGCGCTCAATGCAATCGTGTGTGGGGCACGGACTATCAAAAGTCGGTTGATCGCACACGGAACTAACGATATCGGTTACGTGAGTTTGAACGCATCTCTTTCCGCGGACTCGACGGCGTGGGTACAAGATGACGTAACAAAGCCGTCTTGGGAGATGCTTATACGTGACGATACTGATCGTTTTCAGGTTAATCGTCAGGGACCTAATGGCACACCGAACACAAACCTGCTTTCGCTTGACGGAGGCGGGCAGCTCTCCCTACCGACGGCATCTCCCTATATTACACTGGGTGCTGGAACGGTTAAAGCCCAGATGTCTTGGGCGGCGGACCGATACTACAATCTTGACCTTAATGCCCCGTGGGGGCCGCAAGATCTCACGAAGCCTTCGTGGCAGATGTCTTTCGATCATACCAACGACCAATTCCTTATCTGGCGTCGTGCTGCAAACGCAGCTGCCGGCACGGTAACAAATCCGTTCATGGTGCGAGGTTCCGACGGCAAGACGGTCTGTTCGCTCGCGGACCAGATGGTTACCCGGAACATGATCGTTCAAGCTAACTCGTTCTGGGCGGGTAGCAACGCTGCTATTCCCGTGAGCTTTAGCACTGCTGCAGCGGCATGGACTGTGGTTGCGAGCGTGTCAGTGTCCGTTCGGGGTACTGGGACTCTCGTCTTGGTGTTCAGTACCGCAGGACTTCGGTATATCGGTAGCATGTCCGCGAACACGGTGTACCTCTCTTGGATGCGAGACGGTTCGATTTTTACATCGTGGAGCTACGATTTCTCAGGTGCGGTATCCGGCTTCTGGGTATTTACGCTTCCCGTACTGGCTTTTTTCGACAACAACGCGCCGACGGGCAACCACACTTATGCCTTGGCGGTCTACGTTGCTAACAATAGTGGATCGGTGCAATCACGCGTAGACAACGCAGGTAACATCAGCGCATGGAGCTTCGCGTAAGGAGGGGATGAAATGCCTGTATCGTATCATTGTGATAACTGCGAGGTCACTGCCGACTCGCTGACCGGATGGTTTATAGTAAGCGTTGGGTTCTTGCATTACATGCTAGATGCTCCTAACCCGCCTGGCGGCCGTATGCTCGATTCAACCGCTCCTGATCTCCTCTTCCACAACACTACGTGCCGCGACGCGTGGTGCGTGAAGGCTGGCCTGACGGCCCCGGTGACACCAGCATGAACTTGAACGAAAGACGAGACGCTCTGGCGGCGCAGCTCGAGAACGTACGTGCGGAGCGGGAGAAACACCGAGAAGGATTCACGCGGTGTTCGTCGCAGCTCGATCAACTGACGGGAGCACTCTGGGCCGTCGACCAGATACTTGGAGAAGGCAATGAATCCACAGACGTACGACGACATCAAGACGGAAGTGATACGTCGGTTGGGGAACAGGCAGGATCTGTCGACGAGGGTGGACCAGTGGACCACGGACGCGCTAACGGAGCTGACACAAGCGCCGAAGGCGAGCTTCAGGGAACTGGACGCCCTACAGGAGTTCGTGGCGAAGGCAAACGTCGCCCGGCTTGACACACCGGCCGACTTTTGGTTCATCCTGTCGTTGCGGGTACCGACTCGCAAGCTGGACCAGGTGCACTGGCAAGTGCTCGATAAGGTGTACCGTACGACGGGTATGCCCACCCGCTTCGCGCGGTACCAAGACTTCCTTGAACTCGACCCGATCCCGGATCGTGACTACCCGATGACGATGCGGTATCGCCGCCGGCTGCCCTCCCTGCAGCCTGGGCTGCAGATCCCCATCGAACGCGAGTGGCACGAGATCCTGATCACCCTGTCGGTGGCCAACGGTCTAGCAGCCCTTCAACGCTTCGAGGAGTCTGCGATGCACAAGCAGATGATTGAGGGCTCGATCTCGGGGCGCCAGGACAACCCGCTGCTCGAGGACGATGGCTACGAAACGACCATCGGTGTGAGGTTCAAGTAGTGGCCCAGCAAGTCAAGGTCAGGACCCCGTTCCCGACACAGGGTCTTTACACCGCTGCGTTGCCCGACACACTGGGGCCGGAGATGTCCCCTTGGTGCCAGAACGTGCGGTTCCGATTCGGGCAGGTAATGCGGACACCAGGGCGCTCAGTTGTGCTAGATACTCGGGTGAATACTCTCCTGGACTTCTTCCACTACACCAACGCCATTGGCAACGAGGGGTATGGGTCGTTGGAGGCGACGGGAGGCAACAACGCATTCGCCCCGTACAACGCGGGTACGAACAGGTTTGGGACCGCCGTGGCGCTACCCGCAGTATGGTCAGGGTGGGGCCAGAGCAGGTTCAGTTGGGCAGGTGGGGAGGATCGGGTCTTCGTTGTTAGGAACTCGGTACCGGCAGCAATCAACTTCGATGGCACCACTTGGAGCATGGCGCAACTTACCGCACCCGCGGCCCGGTTTATCGAGTACTTTAGCAACCGTGTGTTCATCGCAAATCTGTACGGCGCACGCATGCGAGTTCAGTGGGCGACTCGAGCGAACTACAACGACTGGGTAGTCCAGCAGGGTCACAGTGGTTGGCTCGATCTCTACGACGGTCCCGAGATCGAGGAGATCACTGGCGCGAAGGTTCTGAACGATCGGTTGGTGGTCTATCGTCGCTCGTCTATCACGGACATCAGTGCGACGGGTGACGACGTGACCCCCTTCCTGCCCCAAGGCCGGGTGTACGGGCTGGGCTGCATGGCACCGTTTAGCCTAGCGTCGGCGGGTCAGTTCCACATCTTCCTAGCCAACGATTTCAACGTGTACGTCTGGGATGGTGTGAAGCTCACAGCGATCGGGACGCCGATTCACAACTACATCAGGCAGATACTCGACCTGACCAAGATCGACAAGGCCATAGACGCTCCATTTGGGATTACTTTCATGGGCTACAAAGAGTACTGGCTCGTGTTGCCCACCACCCTTTCGGGAGAGGGAACCGTTGTTCTCATCTACGATTACCTCCGGGATACATGGACCCGTGACGTACTCCCTGGGCTAACAGCCCTGTACGAGGTGATGCTCCGCGGCGCGGTGGGTACTGCCGGGTACGATGAGACAGGCTACAGCACGCTCTTCCCAATCATGTTCGCTGGAAAGGGCACGCAGTACTTCATGATCGACGAGCGGGTCCAGGGCGACCGGCTGAACCGCCCGGCTGATGGCGGGGTGGAGATGATCCTCGACACGCCGGACATGTACTTCGATAAGAGCGCTATCGAGAACGCTACGCTTGAGCGTGTGATGATCTCCCAGAACTGGCCCCGTACACCGTCGAGCGACGCCACGTACAACCTCGAGATAAGCATGGACCGGGGGCAGACCTTCTCGATCGTGATGCCGATTAGCCCGCAGGATCAGGATTGGGGCTATCAGTTCGTAGACGTCAATGCGACAGGTAACGTCCGTCGGTATCGTTTGCACTATCCTGCTGCAAATGGTTTCGTGCGGCCCAGCGCAAAGTCCTACACAGAGATATATGTACCCAGCGGAGAATTCTTCCCCGAGAAGCGACCAGCCGGCCAATTTACCCGTAGCCTTCCGACCCCTGGTCTTGAGTAAGGGTAAGTTGGAGTACCTGTGGGCGCAGATGCGGCAGTACCCACAGGTATTCGACGACGTTATCCCGCGCACGTTCGAGGCGTTCAAGGACGGGATGATGGCGCCGACGAACCAGTTCTACGAATTCCTCCAGGGCGAGGACACGATTGGGCTTGCGGCTGCGACTCAAGTGCGAGTACGATTAGATGCGAACATGCATCTGGTCTTGTTCGATCGCCGGCTACGTGGGCGGGAGGATGTGATCAAGGCCGCCATGCTGGACTTCGCACGACGGGCGCAACTGAGGCGGATGACGGTCTCGCTGCCGGAGGACAACAAGACAGCCATCAAGCTGGTCCAACGATTGGGCTACAAGCTCGAAGGCGTCATGAGAAAGGCGCATCTACGTGATGGAATCTACCGTGACTACCACATCTACGGAATCCTCGGAGAAGAGCTCATGGGTCTCGACAGCGACGGAGAACGACCTGGACACCCTGGGGGAGATGGGGTACCTATTCGCGGACCTGTACGGGAAGGACCTGATGAAGTTCCGAGCGACAGTGTTCGTGAAGAAGATGAAGGAGTTCATGCAGGCGGGGACGGGGATAGTCCTGACCCTGCACGAGAAGTTCGACCTGAAGGGGGCGATAGCGGGCCTGTTGTATGAAAACGTGTTTGATGGAGGCAAGTGCGCTTCTGAACTGTTCTGGTACGTGTGGCCAGGTGCGGAGAAGGGATCCGGTACGAAGCTCATCGAGGCTTTCGAGGAGTGGGCCGCGAGACGCGGAGCCACACGGGTCACCATGGCATACATGCTCCACAACATGCCTGAACGGCTTGGAACCTTTTACGAGAAGCGTGGCTACACTCCCTTCGAGACCCACTACGTAAAGGTGCTCTAGATGACTCCGTTCGTGTATATGGTCGACGATTTCTTCCCGCCGTACGAGTTCGAGTTGATCCGATCGTACGCGCACAACCTCGAGTACAAGGACGTCGAGGCCCCGTTCGATCATGTCGTGTATCCAAACATCGGGCTACCCGTGCCGACCGTTGTGCTCGAGCGCATCGGCCAGTCGATGACGTGGCTCCTTGGGTACAAAGTGATCCCAAAGTACAACGCGTTCCGTCTGTCCCCTCGAGGCTCGAACCCACCGCAATGGGCACACACCGACGCCGAGGGCTCTCAGTACGCGATGTTCGTCTACATCAACCCGGGTCCGAGCAAGACAGTTATCCTCGAGCACAAGCGCACGGGGATGATGTTCCACCCGCGGGACCAAGACCAGCTCGAAGCCTGGAAGGAAGACCACAACAATGAGGACGCGTGGCGTATCGTTGGGGAGTTCCCGGGGGCACCAAACCGAGCCCTTGTTATGCGAAGCGATCTAATGCACGCGGCGATCCCGCGGGCTGGGTACGGGGAAACAGCCGAGGACGGCAGGTTGATACTGCTGAGCTTCTTCGACTAGGAGGGTGTTATGGTAGTCACAGCGGCAGCGGTCGGAGCAGCCACGACGATCGGTACCACCGCTATGTCAATGTCTGGTGCGATGGGTGGTGGTGGGGGTGGGGCTCCGCCCGCACCCAACTTCAAGCCAGTCCCACAGAATCCGCAGGACAAGGCGATGAAGGACTACTTCGAGCGGATGACGGTGGCGAACGCGGACAAGACCTACCCTGCGTTCTCAGGCTTCCTGGAATCGGGCGGTGATCCGGACAAGGCAAAGTTCGATCTCACGATGCCCGGCATGAAGCCCAGCGAGGCCGCTGCGTTCGGGTTCGTCGGCCCAAAGGGTGAGACGATCCCCACTGTGAACTACGCTGACGCGGCCTCCGGGGATGTGACCAATCTCACCACGGAGCAGCGCATCTACTTGGCCAAGGAACGGGCTGGACAGGCTGCGACTTCGGGCCAGAAGCCTGGACCGTGGGCGGGGAAGATGCAGCAGCTGGGCGGCAAGATCGGCAGGCTCCAGAACAAGCTGGA
>KBS_DFR1_sep09DRAFT_1000015_pt1 | contig 6535 bp, 6 predicted proteins | sample KBSGLBDFR1Sept09_FD_9215 | JGI IMG/M metagenome (IMG submission 9215)
AGGCCGCCCCCGGCCTGTCCCTCCCCGGGACACCCTCAGGCGCCCTACTCATGGAGGTGATACATGAATATGAAGGCCCTGAAGATCGCGCGGAAGGTCAGCGAGGAACTTGACAGCATCGCGGACGCAGCACGGGAGCTGTTCGGTGGTGTGGAGAACGAGAACGAGGAACAGATCGACGACGCCCTGAACCAATTCCCTACCCCCAAGCACATGGCCGGGACGTTCGAGAAGCTGGGCGAGCTCCTAACTACCAAGCCCTGGGAGAAGCGGAGGAAGGCGGATGGCTGACGAGTACATCCAGGTCACAGAGGTCAAAGTCCATAACCGGATGCGGAAGTTCTTCGGTGACATCGAGGCGCTCGCCAACAGCATCGCGCGCTTCGGGTTGCTGACGCCCATCGTCCTCGACAACGACAACAACCTAATCGCCGGCCATCGCAGGCTCATGGCGATCCAGCACCTGGGCAAGCCGGAGATCTGCTTCCGACGCATCGACGCACTGGACCCAGTGCTGAGGGCAGAGCTCGAGCTAGAAGAGAACATCCGCAGGAAGGAGCTTGAGTGGCCCGAGGAAGTCCTCGGCCTCTACAGGTTGTACCAAGCCAAGCAGAGCCGCTACGGGGAGAAGGGGTCTGCTCTTGCCACGAACGGTGGCTATGGTCTAGAGGAAGCTGCAAGAGAGCTAGACCGTGCAACGGGCAGCATCAGCATGGACCTCACCCTGGCCAAGGGTTTGCACGAGTATCCTGAGCTCACGGAAGAGAAGACAAAGAGCGCGGCGTTCAAGAGGTATAGGCGTCTCAAGGAAACCGCCCTGCGATCCGAGCTCGCAAAGAGGAAGCAAGCCCCAGCGGAGCCGAGTCCCGAGCCCGAGGAGGGGGAAGATGATTACATGGGCGAAGAGGAAACGCCCACTGCGTCCTCCAGTATCCAAAGGCAGCCAATCCGCAAAGCGCTTTGGAAAGGAATGGGTGTGTTTTACCACGCCGACGCACGGGACGTCCTGCGTCAGCTCCCCGAAGCGTCGGTGGATCTTATTGTCACGGACCCGCCCTACGGAATAGGGATGTACCGGGAAGGCGCGCCGATGAGCAGCAGCAAGTTCGCCCAGACTCAAGGCGCGATGTACCCGGACAACCCCAAAGAGATCATGGACATGCTGGACGAGGTGTTCCTGCATGCGGCGAAGGTTCTCAAGCCCGATGGTCATGCCTATGTGTTCTTCCACATGACCAGGTACGAGCCCGTGTACCTGATGCTCCGCAAGCACTTCGGCACCTGCGAGCCCACCCCGATCATCTGGTTGAAGCAGACCAGCGGCATCGGGGATCCAAACCGGAACTGGATCTACTGCTACGAGCCGTGCTTTTGGGTCAACCGTGGCCGTGGGCTGATCAAGCCGCAGCCCTTCAACGTGCTCAAGTATGACACAGTCTCGAAGAAGATCCACAGCGTCGAGAAGCCCGTCGCGCTCATGCGACACATCATCGAAGCGAGCGCCGTCAAGGGGGAACTCATACTGGACCCCTTCGCCGGAAGCGGCAGCACTCTGGTTGCTGCGGCTCAGCTCGATTGCCGCTTCATGGGAATCGAGAAGCACGCTGACTTCTGGCGCTCAGCTGTGGACCGTGTGTCGCGTGATCTTGCTCGGACGGCTGAGTCTGACGCGCCTCCAGAGGATGCTGCTCCTGATAGCGGCGCTGACGCACCCGTGGACTAGGAGATTCCTATGGCACGCAGAGAGACTTGGGTGTATATTGCCGGTCCGTACACACACGGGGACGTGGCGGAGAATGTTCACAACGCTTGTCTCACTTGGAAGGCGCTGTGGGATGCGGGCTACGTCCCGATCTGCCCCCACTGGACCCACATGCAGCACATCATCGAGCCCATGACCTACGACCGCTGGCTCGAGTACGACACGTTCCTTCTGTCGGTCTGCCACGCGGTGCTCCGTATACCTGGCCCATCCGACGGCGCAGATAAAGAAGTCGAGATGGCTACCCAGATCGAGATCCCGGTGTTCTTCAACATGCAGAGCCTAGTGGACACGCTGCCGCCCAATGCCGACGAGCAATCACGGTAAGATCGTCAAGCCCAGCGGCAGCATCGCAGGGCAGATAGCGATCGTAGCTGCTCGCCCGGGTACCGATGAGTGTTCCTCAGGGATGCCACTCACCGGCTACTCGGGCGAGCTTCTATGGCGCCTGCTCGGGGTGAGCCGGCACGAATGCTATGTCACAAATGTACGTAAGGACTACAGTGACCTACACACAGTGCCCACCCCTGCTGAGATTGATGAAGCATTGCCACTACTGCGGGCAGAGCTTGCCACCACCCAGGCGAACATCATCGTTGCTCTCGGAAACCAAGCACTCTACGCTCTCACTGGGAAGACGTCGATTGAAACTTGGAGGGGAACTGTCCTTCCTTGCACTCTACTGCCCGGCCGCAAAGTACTGGGTACTTATCACACGGCGGCAGCCCTCCGCCAGTACCCGTGGACGTTCATCATCGAGCACGACCTAAGGAGGGCAAGACGTGAATCGCTTTACCCGCATATCAGTTACCCTAAACGTGACTTCCTCATCGACGCCCCCCTTGGTGAAACAGTTGAGTATCTCGACGGTCTTGGCGAGTATCTTTCGGTGGATATCGAGACAATCGGGATGGAGACAATTGCGTGTGTCGGTATCAGTGACCGTGCCGATCGGGCAATCTGCATCCCTTTTATCGGAGGTCGCCTCAGTCCTTCAGAGCTCGCGTATGTTTGGCGTCGACTCTACCATAAGTTTTACACCAGTCACATCATTGGACAGAACATCCAATTCGATCTCACGAGACTAGAGCGTTATGGGTTCCGCTTCCCGAACATCTACTTCGACACCATGCTCGCGCATCATCTACTGTACCCTGAGTTCGACCACGACCTGGGGTTCATTACCTCGATCTACACGCGAGAACCCTATTACAAACACGAAATATCGACTAACCTATGGCCCTATAACTGTAAGGATGCGGCCTGCACGTTCGAGGCGTACGAGGGTCTGCTGAAGGAGCTGAAGCAGTACGGCCAGCTAGAGTACTTTAACAACCACGTAATGAGCCTCATCCGACCCGTGATGAAGATGCAGGATGCAGGCTTCGTAATCGACAAGCCCGAACTCCACCGCGTCAAGCGGCGGTACGAACTCGAGCGGGACCTCTTGCAGCTCCGGCTCGAGGCCATCGCACAACGAGACCTGAACGTCAAGAGTGGGCCACAGATGCGCGAGTTCCTTTATCAGGACCTGGGGCTCCCGGTCAAGAAGCTGACCAAGAAGGCACAAGCACCGGCCGTCGACGAGGAAACGCTGCGCACAGCGATGTTCGATAACCCAGACCACGCCCCGGTGCTTAAGACGGTGCTCGATGTTCTCGAGCGAAGGACCATGCTCAGCGGGTTCCTTAACCTGGAAACCAGTGAGGATGGTCGCTACAAGGCGAACTACCTTATTCATGGGACTAAGAGCGGTCGTCTAAGCAGCCGCGGTCGAGGAAAGGGACCGCAGTTGCAGAACATCCCGCTGATGGCCAGGAGGATGTTTGTGGCGAGCCCTGGTCATGCCCTCTTGCAAGGGGACTTGAAGCGTGCCGAGGCGATGTTCGTTGCGTTCGATAGCGAGTCGATGAAGCTCAGGGAGCTCTACACGAACGACGCCATCAATCCCTATTGCGAGTTCGCCAGCGACACGATGGGGTTTAGGGTCACTAAGAAGGACGAAGTGCTCTACAAGACCTTCAAGCAGGTGACCCATGCGAGCAACTACGGGATGGCCTGGAAGAAGCTGATAGCTGTGCTGCGGTTGGCTGGGGTAAACATAGAGGACATCCCCATCAAAGGAGTTCATGGTGGAAAACGAAAGGCTGAGTTCCTTATCGAGAGCTACCACCGGGCTTTCCCTGAGATACGCCACGTCTGGCATCGACGCATACGGGAACTTGTTAGGCCTTCCCGCGCCATACACGACGCATTCGGCCGTCGGCGTCTGTTCCTTGACCGTATGGACGAGGACCTGTATCGTAAGGCGTTCGCCCAAAGGCCACAGTCTAGCATCGTAACCGTCGCTAACATCGGGGTGTGTCGTCTCATCGCGAAAGGCTATACGGTTGTGGCGCAAGTGCACGATTCTATCGTGACAGAAGTCCCTGAAGAGGACGTTCAGCAAGCGTTGGTCGATCTCAACGATGCGATGACCACCCCGATAACGAATTGGGGAGGGACGTTTACGATACCCGTAGAGCTTAAGATCGGTTATTCCTGGGGAGGGCTCTATGAAGTTGATCTCGAGAGCGCATATACTGGTGAGGTCAGGGAACTACTGGGTGGGCTTCAGCGAGCACGGGGACTACCTAGCGACGAACCCATACATCAGGGACCAGAAGGAGAGAGCGGAGGTAGTACAGGAGGCAATGCGACAGGCCAGCCGACTAGCACCTAGGCTGGGGTATCGTCATGAGTGACTCGTTCTTGGACAAGTACCTCAAGTACACCCGGCAACAGGAGAGCCCCGCAGAGTTCCATCTCTGGACGGGCATGACTATAGTCGCTGCGGCGATGGGAAGGAAATGCTACATAAATCGCGGCTACTACAATCTCTACCCAAACCTCTTCACGATATTGGTTGCTGGTTCTGCCAGATGTCGAAAGAGTACCGCGATAAACATCGGGGTAGAACTGCTGAAGGCAGTGCCAACGACACGGGTGATAGCGGGGAAGATAACCCCGGAGCGGTTCATCAAGGAGATCGAACCCAGCCAGGGAAGCGCGGCCCCACCTAACGTGTTGGTGCATAGTGGGGAGCTGTCGGTCTTCCTGACCAAGCAGCAGTATGGCGAGCCGCTTATACACATCCTAACGGACATGTATGACTGCCCACCGACTTGGAGCTATAAGACGAAGAATAGTGGGGAGGTTCTCCTCACTGATCTCTTTCTTTGTATCATCGCGGCTACCACTCCCGATGGGATCAGTCAAGGAATACCGCCGTCAGCTCTTCAAGAAGGCTTCGCCAGTCGTGTCTTGTTCGTGTACCAAGCAGACACTCCCAGACGTAACGCCATGCCGGCTCTCTCGCAGGAAGAATTGGATCTAAGAGTTGAACTAGTGCATGACCTCGCGCGCATTGGGGAGATGGCTGGCGAGTTCACCCTCGACCGCATGGCGGTGGAGTGGTACACTGAGTGGTACACACACATGAAACCCCCCATCGACAAGCGATTGGAGGGTATGTGGGGGCGGAAGCACGATCACCTTCTACGGGTAGCGATGTGCCTCACGGGTAGCATGGGCCAGACGGTCATCGAGCATGCCCAGCTCGAGGCAGCGCTGATGGCCCTCGAGGATGTCGAGGCCAACGTACCGTTCGCGCTCAACGAGATCGGCGGTGACAACAACACACAGTTCCTCACCCGAGCCCACACGCTCGTCGAGCGGTCGGTCAGAATCACGCACAGTGAGTTGTTGCGGAAGCTCTACCCGTGTAGGGCAGATGTGTTCAAGACCGTAGTGGAGACTCTCATCGAGTCGGGTATCATGCGCCGCGACCCGGAGAAGTCGAACATCTACGTCTGGACGGGAGTGAGATCGGAGTAACCATACAGGAAGTCGCCCAATCTACAGGCCGCGGCACGGATAGCTGCCTTGGGTCACCGTTAGGCTGGGCGACTTCCTCTAACTTCAAATCTTTGAAGGGACAACAAATGACAGTCGCAGAACTAATCGAGGCGCTTCAGCGCGTGCCCCAGGGTCTCACTGTTGTCCGGTCTGGTTACGAGGGCGGATACGCAGACGTGAGCACCTTCTCGGTGATCAAGCTCAGGCGGTTTGTGAACACGGAGTGGTACTACGGTCCTCACGAGGAAGAAGAGGATGGCATCCCTCACCTGTATCTATCCTGAGGCCCCACAATAACCCTCCGACGCCCCAGGTCTACCCCCTCCAAAGCCCTCCGGCGACTACTGTCTCTGCGGGGGCTGGTAAGAATTTGGATCAGCTAGTTCCTCCAGCGACATCGGGTCCGGTCCCTTGCGTAGTTCCTCGAAGGGGATCTTCGCTTCCAGCCGCCCAGCTATCCGAGCCATCAGCTTGGGGCTATCCCCTCTCGCAGCCACACCTGCTAGTCTCGTGATCAAGCTCGAGGTGTCTGGCTGGCTGAGGGCCTTCGCTACATAGCCCGGCGCTAGCAGCATCGCTGTCACCGACGCTATCGCACCTGGCGAGCCCGCGGCGAGTCCCTTGGCACCTGCATACGCAGCCCCCGCCTGAGCTTCACCAATCGTAAAGCTAAGAGCGCCCGAACTTTGGCCCGCCTCCTTGAAGCGGGTGAGCGCCTTTGCGTAGTCCCTGTACCGATCGGAGAAGTTGTGCCCCATGGTGTAGTCCATGTACTTGGCACCGATGCCGCCCTTGTCGTCCAACTGCGCAAGCATTCTGTCCGGGTGTAGCTGCGAGACTCCCCCTTCTACATCGGTGGCTCGAGCCGTGATCCGA
>KBS_DFR1_sep09DRAFT_1000016_pt1 | contig 6302 bp, 7 predicted proteins | sample KBSGLBDFR1Sept09_FD_9215 | JGI IMG/M metagenome (IMG submission 9215)
GCAAACGAGAAACGCAATGTCGAACAAGCCGAGAGGAAAGCAAATCTCAAAACGATGCTTAAAACTGGACTTGCCACGGGTCCATCTGACCCTTCTCCTTCTTCTTCTTTCCCCCCCTCCCCCACCAACCCAAGAGTCGCAAGCGATCATAACCCAGTATCTCCCTCTTTTTTTTCGCCAGCGACTGGACTCACCAGCGACCATACTGGACCTATAGTAAGTCCACCAGATGGACCCATGGCGAGTCCACAGAACAAGAAGATCATACAAGATTCTCTTAAACAAAAAGAGATCCGATCTGATCAGGTCCCATGCTCTTTTGTTTTGGAAATGGAGTCACTCAATCCCAAAGAGCAAAGAATGCTTGCTCTTGTTCATGAATATTTTCCTCCACTCGAAGAGCATTATTCTCATCCGAAAAAGTTAGCCGAAGAACAAGCGTTGGAGCGGGCTACCGTTCGGATGCACGCGCAACACAGTATGCTTGCTCAAGAGGATGAGCAGTTGTACGTTCGCTTGCTCTGCTGGATACCGAGCGGCCTCTGCGAATGGTACGAGCGATATAAGAAATACCCCAGAGCATTTCTCAAAATACGTTTGCTGGACGCTAAAATGATCAAACAATTACTCCAAGAGATGGGAAATTGGAAACCACAAACGATAATCGATGAAGAGAATAGGCAATATGGCGAAGCTCTACAGCAACACCGAGAAGCTCTACAACAGCAAACGGAAAAGGAGGAAGAGGATTCTTTGCAAAATATCACAGATAACTCCCAGATTTGTGATGTTTTGTCACCTATCCAGCCTGGAGAACTGCATTACTGGCAAGCAGTGATCGATGCCGTACAGCCGGATCGTATCCAGTACTGGTATTCGGACGACCAAGAGACCTATCGAACCATTAGTGGCTGCTCGGAGGTTGCAATGCAGAGCCTTTATGTGCTGATTGTACAGCTGCGACCAGCCTGGGAACCAACGATCTATGTTGCTGCGGATCAATCATGGGTGGTTGAGATACGATATCATCAAGATCAACAGTTGTATTGTATTGCAACGCTTGAGGATTTTGCTTATTTTCATCGATCATATGATGTGCGATAGCAAAGAAAAAAAACTTGCTACCCACACTATTTCCCCGTATACTAAGGGGAAAGTGTTTCGATGCCTGATGAAAGGGAAAACGTATGTCTATACAATTCACTTTTTTGCCGAGAGAATATGTAGAATTAATCCACAAACATGGGGGACCGGTTCAGTCCCCAGCAATGGCATTACATATTCTCCAACCGGGGAATGCTAATCCAGAGCCTACGGGACTCTGTTATGTCCAAACCTCTTCTAATTCGGGTTTTCCGGTTTTTTCGGCTGTTCATGTTCCGAGTGGTTGCCTGCTCCCCAAAGAGATCGTCCACTCTTTTCCAACCACACATATGGTTGAGGGATTTCTCATGGCACTACTTGGCGAAGCAGAATACCATGATGATTACTTTTTGACATCCGCTAATTTGGATGTAGAACAGATTGATATGAACTGGGATCAATCCTGGGACAACATGCTTCAGACCTATGGGGCCAAAAAAATCGAAGAACGTATGCGTAAGGCGGTTGACCTGTCTTGCGATATTGTTGGCGGGGAGCACGTTGAGTGGACGCTGCGCCATGTGCTCAGTTGTTTTCAGAATAACACCGGGGTAGATGATGAGTATAAAACTCGTATGGTGTTTGCGTTAGATTATATTGCGTTCCAACGTATGCAGGAGAAATAAAGAGCATGAGCATTTTACTGGAAGCCATCCGCGAGGAATTGATGGCTGCGAGAGCCCAAACATATGAAGTCTGGGCAACCCTAGACCGCATGTTGTCACGGGTGAATGAGGAACTAAGGACTGAGCGCGCGCCTTATCCCCAGAAGAAGAATTTTGTCTGGGTACCGCAGGCCATTACGTATCAAAATCCGGGAGGTGAGCACTATCCTGATACTCCAGTTTTTGCCCTACACCTTGTCAAACAAGAGGGCGAGCAGGTTCAGGAATTCCACCCTTTAGGGTTAGGATATTGCCATTTCCCTCGTCCTTTTATCCCTGTCCACATGAAAAGTGGCATACATCTTGTCAGTGTTTCTTTTTTGGAGGAGCGCCAGATTCGCGCTTTTCTCGAATCGCTCGTAATGCAGGCCCCCGTAATATTGTACTGGACACAGCCAGAGCGGGAGCAACTACTCGATGGATTTCCCCATGGTGGCCTGGATCGTATTATGAAAATTGCCGTTGAATGGAAAGGCGAGCAACCATGACTTCTCCTGAAGAGATTCAAACTATCCTGGCCATGTCCCGCGAGGAACTCATCCAGAAGATCGTTAGCACTGGATTTGTTGAGCGACTCCCGCCAGCGCAACAAGGGATCTATCTATTCGGGAAAACCACAGGGATAGAAAAACAACGTGGACGGGCAGTATGCCTGGCCTGGGGAGAGACTATGGCGGAATGCCGTATCACGGAGGAGGTGCTTACCGCAGCAGAGCGAGAGATTGGGAAAGCAGGACTCAAGATCCCCTTCCTCTTTTTTGGGAGGTTTGCAACGATTGGGTGCAAAGATGTTTTCTGGTTGTTCCAGATCCCGTGGATCTTTTTGGCTAATTGGGGCATACCCCGCACGTTCAAGCGGATGGTCTCCCATGACCATTTTCGGGTCGCCCAGTGGATAGAAGAGGAGGAGGCAGGATAATGCATGCCCTTTTTTTACAGGTGAGCAATCGTCTCACGAATCAGCCCGCACTCATAGGATATGCACTGGAGAGCATCTATAATCATAACATTCGTGATCTTCAAGTGTCCCAGACATTCGACGAAGAATGGAACCCGATTATCCATATTGATATGAAAGCTCCGAGCCCGCACTACTTCTCCTTTCTACAGAAAGAAGAGATTTTTCCAGCGTGGAAGTCACTTACTGTGAGGAAAGAACAGCGTATCGTTTGCGATACCGCCAATTGCTATCAAAGCGTGGTCGTTTCGACCATAGCCAAGCGTATCACTTCCCCTTTTTGTGCGTTTGATAAGGACGGACATGAGGGGCACCCCATATACACGTGTTGCTATACCCACTATCCCAAAGCAGAAAGAGGTTTTCTACGAACGTTGGAAGTGCTCCACGAACAGCCCAATCAAGAATACTGGACAGCATTTCTTGTGTGGAAGGCGCGAGAAAAGAAGTTTTATAGCCAGAAAAACGTAAAGCGTCATGATAGTGATCCATGGTCTGTATCGACCGATTATTGCGCGGGGAGCCCATATCTGGGACCTTTTTTAACAAGAGCAGAAGCCATTGACGCTGCCAGGAAGGTAAAAGTCTAGGAGGTCTGATGGAAGAAGAAAGCATACTCACCCAGGACCAACTGGAGCGGCTGGTCTACGTTCAGGTGCAGCATTGCCCCGCCAAGTATGCCCACTCCCCCGTTTTACATGTACCAGAATGGGCTGGCTCAAATTATAAACATTTTGATCCTAACAACCCAGAGAAGTGCCAAGCACTTTCTGAGCTTCAGCGGAGTTATCAGCGCGGGTTTCGTGATCCGCAGGGACGGACCTGGTGCTGGCAGTGCTTTTCTCGATGTAAGCTTTTGCATTTGGGGAAAAAGTTTGATTATCCGCCGCTCACCGCTCTGCTTGCCCATGGGGGATTACCAGATGAAGAGTGGATATCCCAGGTAGCGGGCCTAAACTATACCGGGCCGGACGCCTGGTACCTGATTGCCAGCCACACGACAGAACAGCATCTTGCCGGAATTTTCTGGCATTTCCAGTCAAGTCAAAGTAACTGAGGATAAGAACCATGTCAGATGATATCTACCAGGAGGGGCGTGAGATGTTACAGTCCCTCATTCAAGATACGATTGCAGAACAACGATGCGCCCAGAGTGAGCACGAACATCTTTTACAGCTTCATCTGGCCCCATCCTCAACGAATTTAGCCCAGGCTATCCTTCTTCTTTATCCCTTTCAGGAAAAGGAGAAAGGTTATCCCGTTCATCATCAGGCAGACATCCTGGCGATCATCCTGTTGACTACTATCGAGCAGGAGGAGGATTGCGCCATTCCCACGGAGGAACAAGAGGAGTATCTTATCCTTCTTGTTAAACGTGGTATTCTCCTCGATGTTCGTATCGATGAACATTCTATCCTAGAAGCCATGTTTCATCCCTAGAACGATACATTATCAAACGTTCAACCGGACTAGCGCACAGGAGCCAGTCCGATTTTTATACCAAAAAAGGAAAGAAGAAGCACCATCATGACCAACGATACTAAAGCAAATTGTTTGCTCATCCCTGAGACCGTTATTCGCTACGAGAAAATAAAAAAAAATCCCAACGGAAACCACTATCGTGCGCTATTGCAAAATTCCAATGGTTTTGAAATTATGCACAGGGATGCACCAACCCAAAAGCAGGCATTCGAGCAACTCCTTGTTGAATGGCAACAAGGAGTTGCGGCGCTCTGCCATCCCCCAACATTTCTGGTTGGTGCAACAGCGACACTCGTTATTTTCCCAGAGCCGGAGGGAAGATACACATATGGTTGGTATCGTGATGGGTCTATATATGACGAAAATTATGCGTCTGACCCGTTCGATTATCAGGTTACCAAGCGGGAAGCCTGTTGCCGATTGGCAGAACATGAATGGGATGGGAAATCTCTGACCAGTCCGTATATTACCCATCCAGAGGATCAGGCACGATTCGGCGAACTTCGCCACAAAGATAAGATGCGTCGTGTTCTAGGGAAGCTGGGATGGACGCCAACGGAGGAACAATGGATCATCGATGGCTTTGGGTCACAATGTATCCCGTTGGGACGCTACGAGGAAATGCCACCCATGCCAGATAAAGCCAGAGAGATGAGTGACCTGGCCTGGGATATTCTGGAAATCCTTGTCGATCACTCGATTGATTGTTATCGAGGCGATTTCCGACGTGGTTACCTCGCCTCCTGGACCTTGGGAGAGCGACTTGGTGGCGATGCCTGCACGATTAACGCCGTTGATGTCAGAATGGGACCACAGAACCCAGAGCAGGCTGCACTGGCTGAACTGATCAATCTGGGGATGGTTGAGGAGATGCATCCTGAACTGTCCGAGCGTTTTCGGATTGCCATGAGGCGCGATAACATTCCGAGTCTCTAACTTCCTATCCACCTGCGCGGGGATATCACAACACACGGAATCGTTGTGATATCCCCGCTTCTTTTTGTCCTTTTTCCTCAAAGAAAGTGAGCATGTCTATGTCCTCATCATTACCAGCTGGAAGACGCACGATTGCCCTGGCCAAATTAGCGCGCGAACTTCAGATGAGCCCACGTCCCTTGACCCAGGATGAACAGACCCTTTTATCGCAGTGGATGGGCTGGGGTCCTGTTGCCGATCTGTTCAATCGGAAAGCATCTGAAGAGTGGACCAGTTTGGGCGTTGAATTGGAAGCATGTTTGCCCAAGGATTGGTTTGAGTCCGGGCGAGCGGCCACCATTAACAGTTACTTCACCGATCGCTTTATGGTGGACGCGATCTGGAAACTCGTGCTTGGCCTCGGTTTTAAAGGAGGAAAAGTGCTAGAACCAGGTTGTGGAACAGGCCTGTTTCTGGCCGCAGCGCCGCCAGATCTGCCTATCGATTTCATAGGGGTGGAACAAGATTTTCTCTCAGCGTTTCTGGCGCAGAAACGTTTTCCGCAGGCGACGATTATGAATGAAGGGTTGGAAAAGATTTCCATCAACGATGAATCCATTGACCTGGTGGTGGGCAATATTCCCTTCGGCGACATTACACTCTATGATCCCTCCTATAAAAAGAGGGATAATCCCAAATACAAGTTCAAAGCCGTGATCCATAACTTTTTCATGCTTCGGTCCCTCTTTGCGCTCCGTCCTGGTGGTTTCTTAGCGGTCCTTACCACTCGGTATAGTCTTGATGCTGGCAATGGTGTCGGCATCCGAACCCAATTTGCGGAACAGGCGAACTTTCTCGGTGCCTTTCGTCTTCCCTCGAATGCCCATAAAGCTTCGGCCACCAGTGTGGTCACTGATATCCTCCTATTTCAAAAGAGAGCGGAGGATGGTTCCATCCCTGATCGTGCGCAGCATCGTTGGATAGAGACCTCGCCGGATATTGTCCCCAAAAATAATGTGAACTGGTACTTCGCCGATCATCCCGAGCAGATCATCGGAACACAGACGACAATCTATAATCAAGGCTTGTATCGTGCAGACGAACTGGTGGTAGTAGCTCCAGAGGACGTTGTTGGCACA
>KBS_DFR1_sep09DRAFT_1000017_pt1 | contig 5912 bp, 5 predicted proteins | sample KBSGLBDFR1Sept09_FD_9215 | JGI IMG/M metagenome (IMG submission 9215)
ATACGTGGCTAGTCCAGGAGGTAACGACGCGGCTCCCCGACCGAATCTGAAATACGGCATGAAAACAACTAAAAAGGAGAAGGAGTGACGACAATGAATAGACTAACGAACAAGAATATTCTTATCACCGGCGGCAACAGCGGGATCGGGTTGGCCGCAGCGCAGGAATTCGACAGAGAGGGCGCGCGCGTCGCCATCTGCGGCTTGAATGAGAAGACGCTGAAGGCGGCTCAAGAGACGCTTGGCGCCGGAAGTCTTGCCGTTCGCGCGGATGTCAGCAATCTCGCGGACCTCGACGCGATGTTCACCACGATCAAGCGGGAGTTCGGTCACCTGGACGGCATCTTCGTCAATGCAGGTCACAGTGAATTCCTGCCGTTCGAAGAGGTGACGGAGCAAAGCTTCGACCGGGTGATAGGCTCCAACTTCAAGGGGGCCTACTTCACAATTCAAAAGGCGTTGCCGCTACTGAGGCAAGGCTCATCTGTCATCATCAATGCGTCCGTTACTGCGCGAAGGGGATGGCCGACGACCTCGACCGTCTCGCCCTGCAAGGCCGCAGTCGTCAATCTCGCTCGGATCCTCAGCTCCGAGCTCGTGGACCGCGGGATTCGCGTGAACACCCTAAGCCCAGGCCCGACTGACACGGCGATGTTCGGTCGTTTCCCAGGCGAAGAGCAGGGCGATGCGGTCAAGGGGTTGCTGCGGACAAACAATCCGAGCAAGCGGCTGGCCGATCCGGTGGAAATCGCGAAGCTGGCAGTTTACCTCGCGTCGGACGATTCTGCGTACGTCGTCGGGGCAGACTTCCTGATCGACGGCGGGGCCACGGCCATTTCGGCCGTTGGCGCCTGAGTCAGAACGCAAAGGCCACCGAAATTCACCTACACGTTTCGGAGAAGAAGCAGAAGAAATTAAATGACTCGATGAAAGCACTCAAACATGAATGCAACTGACGACATAACCACAGAAGAACCCAGCGCTGTCACGCTTGACCATGTGACTCGTACCTACAAGCGCGATGAATTCGAGGTGCGCGCGCTGGATGATGTGACCCTCGACATTCCCCGCAAATCGTTTGTGGCGATCATGGGGCCATCTGGCTCCGGCAAGACGACACTGCTGAATTTGGTCACCGGAATTGATCACGCGACTTCCGGGCGCGTGGCGGTCGGGGGCGAAGAAATTTCCACCATGAACGAACGCGAAATTGCCGCGTGGAGAGCGCGTCATATTGGATTGGTATTTCAGTTTTATAATCTCATTCCCGTATTGACGGCCTTCGAGAATGTTGAACTGCCTCTGCTTCTGACGCATTTGAGCAAAGCGGACCGAAAGACGCATGTCGAATCCGCCCTCAAAGCGGTCGGTCTCGCTGAACGCATGGGACATTATCCGCGTCAACTTTCGGGTGGGCAGGAGCAACGTGTGGCCATTGCGCGTGCAATCGTGACCGATCCGACCATTCTGGTTGCAGATGAACCAACGGGCGATTTGGACGCAAAGTCTGCAGAGGAAATCCTAATCCTGCTGACGCAACTCAAGACACAGTTTGACAAGACTATTGTGATGGTCACCCACGACCCGCGTTCCGAGCGTTTCGTGGATGCCGTTTACCGCTTGGACAAGGGAGTATTCACCGGAGCGGAAAAAGGCGGTGTATCTGCAAAAGCGACTGCTGCGCTCCAGATTTCGGCATAACCGGAGCAAGGAAATATGACGAAATATCTGACGCTGATTTTCAAAAACCTGCTCCGCACCAAACGAAGAACTATCCTCACGATTCTTTCGATTGCGGTATCGCTCTTTATCTTCTCGGTGCTGGTGAGTCTGCCAACTTTTGCCAACCAGATGCTCGCTGATACAACCTCCTCCGTTCGCATCCTCTGCCGCACCAAGATGGGATTGGGTTATCCTCTGCCCGTAGCTTACAAGTCCAAAATTGCCACGATTCCCCATGTCGTTGCCGTTGCACCGCTCGTGATTTACGGCGGCATTTACCATGAGGTCAGCGATCAATTTCCAAGTGTTGCTACGGAAGCGAAGGAGATTGACATGTGGTCCGATTGGGGTCTCACCGGCGTGGACGAGTTCAAAAAGATCAAGACCGCCTGTCTGGTCGCGCAAGGCACAATGCGCCGCTTCAATCTCCATGTCGGTCAGCAAATCCAACTCCGGGGAACCGTATATCCATTCAATGTTACTTTGACTATTGTCGGTACTATCGACAAGGGACCCGTTCCAAGCTTCTTAATCTTCCGACTAGACTATTTTGAGGAAGCCGCCGGTAACCCTGGAATCGCGCATGAATTTTGGGTTCGGGTGGATGATTCAAGGGTGGTTCCTGAAGTTTGTGCCGCGCTTGATAACCAATTCGCCAATTCTGCGGCAGAAACACGAAGCGCTTCTGAAGCAGCGGCATTGGGCAGCATTCTGGGTCGCTACCGTATTTTTATGAAACTGGCCGAGTTTGTCGGCCTGGTGGCCGTCGTGGCAATTGGGCTGGTCGCGGCAAACACGGCGGCGATGTCCATTCGCGAGCGTCGCAGCGAAATCGCAGTAATGCGCTCGATAGGATTTCCCTCGGGGGTGATCTTGAGTCTGCTTGTGGGCGAATCGTTGATTGTTGCTTTATTGGGAGGAGCGATTGGTTGCGGGGTGGCGTTTGGACTGTTCAAGGTTTTCGCGTTCAACGCTGATGCCCTTGGCCCTTTTGTCTCATTGCATGTTCCTCCTTTTGTGTTGGCGGAGACCCTGGGCGTGGCGGNGCTTATCGGTTTGTTTAGCGCGTATGTTCCCGCGCGTGCAGCCGCGAAACGCAGCATCGTTGAGACCCTCAGACTGGTGGATTAATATGGCCATTCCCTTCAAATACAATCGCCGGAGCCTGCTCATCCGTCGCGTGTCCAATTCAATGACCGTAGGTGCGATTGCCATCGTCGTCGGCGTCTTCGTTGCGGGAATGGCGATTGTCGGAGGTCTCGACTCCGCGATCAAGGATAGCAGTTCGCCGGACAACATGATTCTTATCGGACGCGGCGCGGACTCNGAGGCCAATTCGTTTATCACGCTCGACCAGTTGGACGCGCTCAAATTTCTACCGGCCATCAAACGCGATGGCGCGGGAAATCCGCTTGTTTCGCCCGAACTCGCCGAACAGGTGTTTATGCCCGCCGGCGACACTTTGGACAACCTTCCCATTCGCGGAGTGCTGCCCGTGAGCACCCAAACCCATGAAAAAGTGCGCATTATCGCCGGTCGAATGTTTGCGCCTGGACTGAATGAAGTCATCATCGGCAAATTGATTTTGAATCGATACCCCGGCTGTTCATTGGGGGCGGACCTGAAAGTTGGCAGACGCATTTGGAAAGTGGTGGGCGTTTTTGAGTCCGGCGGAAGTTCGTTTGAATCGGAGGTTTGGGGCGACCTGCATAGCTTGCAGGAGGATTCCCGGAGAGGTTCGAGTTTCAACAGCATCCGTCTCAAGCTCGTTCCCGGCGCGGATGTTCACTCGCTGATTCAGCGATGTGCCGATGATCCACGCATCAACCTGCAAGCCAAGACGGAGTCAGAGTATTACAAGGAGCAATCGGGAATAGCCGCCAACCTGCGGGCGCTCGGATTGTTGGTGGCGGGAATCATGGCTTTCGCTGCCATTTTTGCTGCAATGAATACGATGTACGCGGCGGTGGCGGCGCGGACGACTGAAATCGGGACGTTGCGGGCATTGGGATTCAGCCCGCTAGCCATCATGACATCGTTCCTTGCGGAGTCTTCAGCGCTGGCGTTCGCGGCCGGCATCATCGGAGTGATTCTCGCCCTGCCTGTCAACGGACTCTCGACCAAGTTCAATGGCGGCGCCGTTTCGGCGCCAACCCTTGCGTTTAATTTTCATGTAACCCCCGTTATCGCGATTCAAGCGCTCGTGTTTGCGATTGTTATTGGCGCATTGGGCGGCTGGCTGCCGGCGCGACAGGCCATGCGCGTGAGTGTAGTCAACGCTTTGAGAAGGAACTGAGTCATGGCCATCGAAGCCATGCAAACGAATCACGAACTGGAAACACTGCGCATTGTGCGCCCGCAGGAGCAACCGCGCCGCAAGCGCAGTCGGTTGGTTTCAATTGCGATCCTGATGTTGCTCCTAACAGTTCTTGGGGCTGCAAGCTATGTCATTTACGCCAAGACGATTGGCCGGTCGCCCACAGTGCAAACGATGATGGTAGTGGCGAGGACGGACCGCCAGTCCAGCGTGCTGTTGACAGGCTCTGGTTATATAGTCACCCGCCACAAATACATCATTATCGGCACAAAAGTCCTGGGACAGATTGTGGAAGAACCCATCGAGGAGGGGCAGCACATCAAAGCTGGTGATGTTCTGGCGCGAATTGATGATCGGGACTATCAGGCGCAACTGCGCCAGGCTATCGCTAGTCGAGACGTTGCCAAAGCCAACCTTCATCTCCATCAGGACAAAGCCGACCGCGCGCGCTACCTGATCAAGACTGGTGCTATTTCGAAGGATGACTTTGAAACTGCAATCACCGCCGCAGGAGTTGGGCAAGCCGAACTTGAACGTGATGAGGCGGCAGTCGATTACGCCAAATTCAATGTGAACCAGTGCGTCATCAGTTCGCCTATCAACGGCATTGTCTTGAAGAAATATCGGGAACTGGGCGACACCATCAATTTTGGCGGTCAGATTGAGGCGGGCGGAGGCTCGACTGACATCGCCCAATTGGCTGACACGGATGATATGCGAGCCGAAGTGGACATCAATGAGGCTGATATTGCGAAGGTGGGTATCGGTTCGCCGGTAGTTGTTGTGTTAGACTCGTATCCCGACAAGCAATTTGATGCAGCTTTGGTGAAGGTTTATCCCGCAGCCGACCGCCAGAAGGGCACGGTCAAAATCGAGGTCCAGATCGCTCGGCCGGATTTGCAGATCATCAAGCCGGAGATGAGCGTCAAGGTAAGTTTTTTGGAAATCAGGTCGCCGGGAAAACTGGAACCGGTTATAACAGTTCCCAAAAGTGCCGTCAGGCACGATGAGGGCGAAGCTTATGTCTGGACTGTTCGCGAAGGAATTGTTCGACGGGTCAGCGTCGTTTGCGGCTTAACTACGGAAACCGGAATCGAAGTGAGGCAAGGATTGAAAGACGGTGATTCCGTCGTCATCACACCAGACGTCAAGCTCGTGAATGGAGGGAAGGTCTCGGTTCGTTGAGATTTTTTCGTTGGACCAGAACCCTTGAAGAAACAGAAAGGAAACAAATCATGATACCAGATATCCACAAACGTTGGGTTCGCTCACACAACTGGAGGTTCTTATGAAAACAACTTCTGTATTGCTCGCTTTCGCAACCCCGATCATTTCACTGTTTGCTGCCCATGCGTCCGCGGCCGCTGAAGCTGCGCAAGACCAAACGGCAATCCGGCCGTTCAAGATCCCGGTAGTATCCCAAACAGCGCTGGATGATCTTCGTCGCCGGATTGCGGCAACGCGCTGGCCCGAAAAGGAAACGGTCGCCGATGATTCGCAGGGTGTGCAGCTGGCAACGATGCAGAAACTCGCGAGTTATTGGGGGAAGAGCTACGACTGGCGTAAGTGCGAGGCGAAACTGAAAGCGCTGCCGCATTTCGTAACGAATATCGATGGACTCGATATTCATTTTATCCATGTTCGGTCGAAGAATCCGAACGCGTTGCCGATGATCGTCACACATGGATGGCCCGGGTCGATCATCGAGCAATTGAAGATTATCGATCCCCTAACGAATCCAACGGCACACGGTGGAAAAGCGGAGGACGCGTTCGATCTGGTGATTCCGTCGATGCCTGGCTACGGATTTTCGGGCAAGCCGACTACCACCGGCTGGGACCCGCAGCACATCGCCCGCGCCGAGATCGAGCTA
>KBS_DFR1_sep09DRAFT_1000018_pt1 | contig 5831 bp, 4 predicted proteins | sample KBSGLBDFR1Sept09_FD_9215 | JGI IMG/M metagenome (IMG submission 9215)
ACTCAGTGACCGGGTCGACAAGTTTTAACCAACGATTTCGCATGCATGGTGGCCCAAGGTTGGCACGGCGGCAAGCCAAATCACCCTAAAGGCCGTGCGCCGCTGCCAATCCTGGCGCGTTTCAGCCTAGAGACGGGTCACGATAGCGGCCAAGTAAACAAAACGCCTTAAAAATCATTCTCGACTGCGGGTGTCACTGAGTGCTAAGGTGCGCCTCCCGCCTCTTTAAAAGCCAAAAGACCCGGCGGATGGATACACCGGGCCTTTCGCTTGCTAGAAGAAGGCATCATATCAAAGGAGGTTACGGTTCCCATGAATGATCGGCTGCCGCATTTTTACTACTCCCCGAATTACCCGTCAAGCCTGACGGTTTTTTTATTTGTGCCAGGTTGGCACTGGACAATAACCGCAGGAGGCTGGCTATGAATCCGAAGAAAGACATCACTCAAGAATCCTCCCAGATGCCGCGCGATTCAGCGCTTCTCTATCCGAACAAAAAACCGCGCGATGAAGATTCTCCGCATTATTTCGCTGTCATGGTGACCAAGGATGGCACCCGTTATTGGGTCGGAGCCTGGACGGCAATCGTCAAAGGCCAAGACGTTATCAAGATTAAACTGATGCCAAAATGAGAGACAGGAGCTCTAATGCAGGACGTTATCGAGCACCTTTATTCGTTGCTTGGCCGAGCAGTTTTGTTGCCGATACCCTTAGGCCAGAAAAAACCACATTTAAAGGCATGGCAAACCATCACTTTTGAAGCGAGCCAGAGCGTTGAGTATCAGCAAGAACTCAGCGTTTGCGTGGCTCGTGGCGGAAATATTGGAGTCCTACTCGGTCCGGCTTCAGCCGATTTGCACGCTATTGATATCGATGACGATGAATTGGCCGGGATGTTCGTTGCAGATAATCCGCTGCTAGCGACGACTTTGCGCAGTCATGGCTGCCGTGGCTGCCAGTTTTGGCTCCGCCCCTTACCAGGCACCCAATTTCCCAATACGAAAGCAGCTTATGCGCTCAAGAGCGCTGAAGGTCACCGGTATGGTGAATGGCGTTGTGGAGGAGCCGCCGGCGCCCAAAGTGTCATTTTTGGCGTTCATCCAGAGGGCAACCAGTACGAAATCGTGATCGATCATGAGCCGCTCGAGATTGATTTTATTCAAATCCGGTGGTTCGCTCGATCGCCGGGCGATGATCAAACTAACGAGGAAACTCGGCCTGGAGACGTAAATTTAGAAAAGCGGATCCTGGCTTATTTGGATCGGGTCGATATTGCTACCCAAGGCGAAGGTGGTTCCAATCCGACTTTTCGCGTTGCTTGCCTACTCATCAATGGCTGGGCGCTCGACGGCGAGCTGGCACTGCATTATCTGCGCTACTACAGCCAAACACGCTGTCGACCCCCATGGACCGAAGAGCAAATGGCGCACAAAATTGCCGATGCGCTCAGGGTCGTACACCTTAAGCCGCGGGGATATCTGCGCGAACAAGAGTGGACTGGAAACAAAAAACACCAGCACCGCTCTGAGCAGGCGGAACCCGAAGAGGAAAAAAACTGGGATCAATCCTTAGAGGCCGGCGGTCGTACTTCGCTCGCGCTCTGTGCCATGAAAATCGAGCCGCGCGAACCGATCTTTGACGACTGGTGTCTGGTCGGCGATCTCGGATTCATTTTTGCCGCCCGCGGCCTCGGTAAGACTTGGCTTTCAATGCACCTGGCACACGGTGCGGCCACTATGCACGACGTCGGTCCATGGAAAGTCAAGAAACAGCTCAAGGTCCTCTATCTGGATGGTGAAATGCCGCCTCAAGATATTCAGGCTCGCGATCGCATCCTTGGAAAACCGACCGAAAATCTGGTCTACATCAATCACCAGATTCTCTTTGATGAGACAGCCAAAATTATGAATCTGGCCAATCTCGAATTTCAGGAAGCTATTCTCAGATATTGTCAGACCAATAAATTTGATCTGCTTTGCCTGGACAATTTATCAACCCTCGCTAGCGGCGTCGACGAGAACAAAAGTATCGACTGGGAAATTTTGCAACCATGGCTTCTCCGGCTCCGGCGTTCTTTAGTCACAGTGTTTTTTATCCATCATGCGGGACGAAATAACGAGATGCGTGGCTCCTCCAAGCGCGAGGATCCGGCTTCTTGGGTTATGCGGCTCGATCAGCCAACCGATATCGATGAGGACGCCGGCGCTCATTTCGTAAGCCGATTCACCAAATGGCGCAGCCTTAAACGACCTGAAACTTACGAGTGGAATTATAAACCTTCCTCATTTAACCAGGAAATCGATATCACTTTTAAAATCGTTTCACCGCTTGGTATTTTCCGCAGCCATATTGAAAATGGGCTGGATACCTGCACCATGATTGCCGAAGAAATGAGCGTGACCGCGGGTTATGTGAGCCGGTTGGCGACCCAAGCACGCAAGCAAGGCTGGTTGGAAACGAAGGGCCGAAAATACGTCATTTTAGAGTAGCTTCGTTTACTCGTAAAAAGTCCCAAATTTGGACTCATTTAGTCGCTTTCTAATCTGTGTTTTTCGAGAGAGTAAACGAAAAGTGCCTATTCTCGTTTACTTTCCTTAGAGCGTAAAAACCCTTTCGTTTACTTTCCTATAGCATGTACAAATGTAGTAAACGAGACTCCTTTACCCTGGCTTGCATGAACTGCCAGGTAACGAGTCGTTCTCGTTTTACGCTGTCACTTTTCGTACTCAGTGCCAACGTTCCACGTGAAACATTTTCGGTCTCCTTCTAAAAATTTGCGTTGCCACTCAGTGCCATGAGTCATACTGTCGCTAGCCATATCAAAATGGCGCGTCAAAGAGAGAGTGTATCTCCCTGAGCTTGTCGAAGGGGTGAACGGGCTCCCGAGGCCTAAGAACCTCCGCGCCACCTTTTGCACTTCCATGGCCCGACCCCGTAAACAGATTGATGCTGCCAAAGTCGAGCAACTGGCAAGCGTCGGATGCACTCCAGAAGAGATCGGGCTTCTCTTTGATGCCAGTCCGCGCACGATCAGTCGACGTTTTGGCATTCCCTTTCAAAAGGGCCAGTCAAAATTAAGGCATACGCTCAAGCGCACGCTGTTTAAGCAGGCAACCAGCGGTAACACCGCGGCACTCATCTTCGCCACTAAAGTCTACTGTGGCCTTAGAGAAACTCCGGATACGACCATAAACGTCTCAGCTACTGCGGTCGGCGGCCAAGTGATTTTCTCTGAGGAAACTAAAAAGCAGCTCGAAGAGTTCCATGTGAAACTCCAGCAGCGAGTTTATCAACGTACTTACCCCAAAGAACCGGTCGAGAGTGGAAACGGCGACCACACTCAGAATTGATCCGCGCTACCAATATCCAAAAGGCGTTATACCCCCCTGGATGTTCGCTAACGTTGTTTTGGGTGTTACGAGCATTTACCCTTGGCAAGGCGAAGCGATGGAAGCCGTTGGCCAAGGGATCCCGACGGCGCTCTTAGCTGCCAACGCCAGCGGCAAAACTAAGCGGGTTATTGCGCCGCTCCTGCTCTGGCTACTGTTCAGTTTTCCGCGCAGCGTTGGCAAAATGACTAGCGGCTCCTGGCAACAGATCCAGGAACAGCTTCTGCCGACTTTTGCCGAGTTTAAGCCGCGGTTGGCCGGCTTAGGCTGGAACTGGCTAGATGGCTGGATCGAGTCGCCTCAAGGCGGGTTTATCAGTGTTTTCTCAACCGATCAACCGGGCCGAGCGGAAGGTTTTCACGGCACGCCGGAGGCGCCGCTCATGTATATTATCGATGAAGCCAAATCGGTGAGTGACCAGATCTTTGCCGCGAGCGATCGGTGTACGGCGCAGTACCGCTTATTCGCTTCATCGACGGGCAGCCCGGCTGGGCGGTTGTACGATTGTTTCAATCGGTTGAAAGAGTTCTATTACGGGATCCGCATAACTAGTTTCGAGTGCCCGCATATCCCGGAGGAAACCAGGGAACGGGACAAGAAAATGTGGGGTGAGAGCGATCCTTGGTATCGGTCCAGGCACCTCTCGGAATTCAGCGATGATGAAACCTTCCCGAAGATTGTTAAGCCACAATGGGTTCGGGCGTGTTGGGCGGAACCGCCTGTGCACCAACCAGGCCAGCGCCGTGCTTTCTGTGATTTTGCCGCTGGCGGAGCTGAGAATGTTATCGCGGTCGCTGATGGCAACAAGGTGTATATCGGCGCGGCGTGGCGTGAGACCGATACGGTCCAGGCGGCGCGCCAGTTCCGGCGCGAGTTTGAGCGTCTGGGCCTGAACCAAGGCCAAGTCTACGGCGACGACGGCGGCCTGGGCTCTGGGGTGATCGACCAGATAGCCGAGATGGGGTTCCAAATTATTCGGGTGCGGAACGAAACTCCGGCCAGTGATGAAGATCACTTCGCTAACCTTGGGTCCGAGATGTGGTACAGCGCTGCGCGGCTAATCGAGAAGCGCGAGGTCATTCTCTCTGGCGACAAATTATTGTTTGATCAACTCATTGGGCGCCGACGCGATTATGACAGCAAAGGGCGTTTAATCGCTGAGCCCAAGAAGAAGATGGCCGCCCGCGGCGTGGAATCCCCGGACCGTGCTGATGCCATCTGTGGTGCGTTGTACAATCCGTACCGAGGCGCGGTCACAGCCGAACAGCTGAAGGGTATCTATTTGCCAAGCGGTGGCGGGTTTGAACATCGCGGCTTGGATTTTACCGAGCGCGAACCAGGGGAGGGCTTTTTCGGATGAGGCGGCTGCAAATATTGACCGGCGATTGCCGCGACATTCTGCCGACGCTGGAGGCGGGCAGCGTGCAATGTTGTGTGACTAGTCCGCCGTACTGGGGGTTGCGGGATTACGGCACGGCGCAATGGGCAGGCGGGGATGCGGGGTGCGATCATAAGTTCGATCATTCGAAAAGAGAGGCTAAAGCTCGCAATTTCGTAAATGGCGAAGGACGTTTAACAACGGCCTGTAGTTCGTGGACAACAAGATCTGAGTCCGAATTTCACCGTGATTGTCCATGCGGTGCCCGCCGCATCGACAGTCAACTCGGCCTGGAAGCCACGCCCGAGGAGTACATCGCCAAGATGGTTGCCGTGTTCCGCGCGGTTTGGCGCGTGCTGCGCGATGACGGGACGCTTTGGGTGAATATGGGAGATAGTTACGGCCGAAACGAAGGCAAAGGATTCGATACGAATTCGGACGGCGGTATTCGCAAGGCTGCTGCGGCAAGCTCGGCCGTCAAGACCGGCCTCAAGCCAAAAGACCTCTGCATGATGCCGGCGCGCCTCGCAATGGCGTTGCAAGCCGATGGCTGGTACCTGCGCAGCGAAATAGTTTGGTCGAAGCCCAACCCGATACCGGAGAGCGTGACTGATCGCCCTACCAAAGCGCACGAGATGATTTATCTGTTGGCCAAGAACGGCGGCAACCGGTTGATCTGGCGGGCCCGCGATACCGGCGAATGGTCGTATAGCCCGGATCTGTCGGAGGTGATTAAGCCGAAAGGCTATCATGATGCACCCGCGGCTTGGGATCTCGGAGACGGAGGGCACACAAAAGTAAACGGCAACTACAAACATCCGCGACAAGTTGATCCGCAAGACGAACTGATTCCCCGTTGGAAAGGATTTGATTACTTTTACGATGCGGAGGCGATCAGGGAGCGCAGCACAGAGCGTGAAGCTTTCGGAAACTCAAATGGAAAAACTGAACTCAATGGCGATCGGCGGGACGGCGGCCGGCGAGACCTAACTATTACGGAATTCCGCAACAAGCGCTCAGTCTGGACTGTCGCCACTCAACCATTTTCTGGCGCCCATTTTGCA
>KBS_DFR1_sep09DRAFT_1000019_pt1 | contig 5656 bp, 3 predicted proteins | sample KBSGLBDFR1Sept09_FD_9215 | JGI IMG/M metagenome (IMG submission 9215)
CAACAAGCCAGCCGCGAAATTCCGGCTCGGCTTCGTCACCGCCACTGTCTGGAAAAATGGTGATTTCCACAACGTCGTTCTCTCTCGTTCCTACAAGGACGGCGAGGATTGGAAGGACACCGACCAGCTCGGCGCGGGCGACTTGATGAATGCCGTGCGCGTTCTTCAGCGCGCGGAAGAATGGATCAGCCAGCAAGGCTGACGACGTGGCCCGCGCCAATGCGGGCCATTTCTCTTGATACAATTACGAGCGGCCAGCTCTCTCACTTGAAAGGATGGTGTCATGGCCGCGACCGATTTTGTGGACTTCGCGGAACTGAAAAACCGCGTGAAGATCGAGCAAGTCGTCCCGATGCTCGGCTTACAAATGCGACAGAAGGGCGACCAGATGCGCGGGCCGTGCCCGCGTTGCAAAGCCGGTGGGGAACGCGCACTCGCCGTCAACACGACGAAGCAGAGCTACTATTGCTTCGCGGAAGGCAAGGGCGGCGACCTCATCGCGCTCACGGCCCACATCCGGGACCTGAGTCAACGTGACGCGGCGCTTCTTGTGCAAAACCACTTCGGGAACAGTGCACCAGTGAACAGTGCACGGTCCACTGTTCCAGTCCCAGCCACCAGCCCCCGACCGCCTGTAGAGGCACGGGTGCTAAGGCCCCTCGACTATCTCCAATACACGGAGGCAGTCGGGGGGCTGGGACTCTCGGAAGCGACGTGCACGCACTTCGGCGCGGGCTATGCGCCGAAGGGAATAATGCGGGGTCGCTTCGCGGTTCCGATACATGACCGCCAGGGCACACTCCTCGCTTACGTGGGCATCGCGGTCGCCCAGGAGCAGTCACCGAAGCTGCTTTTTCCCAACGGCTTCGATCCGCACTCCGTCATCTTCAACGCTGACAAGGCGGGGGCTGGTGAACTGTATCTGGTACGCGACCCGCTCCAAGTCCTGACGGCGTTCGAGAGCGGTGTCGAGAACGTCGTGGCGTTCCTCGCGCCGATCACCCCGCAATCGCTCGAAATGCTCGCCGCGCTTTGCGACGAGAAGAAGGTTGAGACCATCGAACTGTTCTAGGGGTTCTCCCCAACTGCTGCCCTGAAATATCGGGCAGCTTTTTTTGGAGCGTGACATGCGCTGCTACTGGTTCACTTGCTCGCGTTGTCACTACGAATGGTGGGAGCACATGGCCGCTCCTCTCATCCGCACATTCCTTTCAAAATGTTCGTCGCGCTGTCCGAAGTGCAACACACTCGTCACGTCGTCGATGGATGAAAAAGCTTGGTATGATTAGCTGCGGCCAGTTCGCCCACTAAACTCATCAAATCGCTCCTGGTTCTCTGGCGCATCCAAACTGATAGCACGTGCGAACGTCCCCCGGCGGCAGCGTCTAGGGCTACCGTTCGGTGACGGGGTTCACAAAAGCCGAGCGTAACCTGCAAACGCGAGGTGCGTTGCTATCCCACAGCCTCGAAATGGGGCTGTGCTTTTTGATGGTAGAATTGCTATGTGGCCTTCACGAAACAACAACAGACTCGGCCGAAGATAAAAGTTTGGAAGACCTCAACGGCCGACCTAAAGTTTTCCCAGTTCATTCGCCAGCGCGACAAGCACTGCCTCTTTCCCGGATGCTACCGAACAGAAGCGCTCGATTGCTCTCACTTCTTTGAACGACATCACAGCGCGACACGCTTCGATCCATTGAATTGCATCGCTCTCTGTCGAGACCATCACACCATCTGGGAGAGACAGAAGAAGTACGAGTACAAGATTTTCATGCTTAAATGGTTGGGTGAGGACGAATACGCCGCTCTCGAAAAACGCGCATGGACCTACAAGAACAGGGGGGAAGCAGTGTTGCAATATATGAAGCTCCACGCTGCCAACTCTGCGGGCACCCCGTAGACAACCCGGAGAATATCCACACGTGGTGCTTGATAGTTCTCCTTTTCGTGGGAGAATGAGAGTCGGGAATTGGAAGGTTCGCCACTCGTCTATATTTTCAATAACGGCGGACGGGTAACGGGAGTTCGATTCCCCGCGCGGTGTAAGTCCGTGATGTCATACGTCTGGTGACTTACCCGAGTGGTTGTGGTTCGACTCCACACGGTTCCTTACTGAGAGTGTCAAGTTTATTTATCTATGGCAAAAGTCAACGGAACAGGTAAGGGCGGCAAGTCATTTCAAGACCGAGAACTAGCGGCGCGTGTTCGCACACTCACACTCGAAAAGATTGAGCGCATTTTGAAGGGCAAGAAGTCTCGTTTTCAAGAGGCGGTCATCCTAAGACTTGCCGGAGCAATTCTTCCACGCTTGAACGAAGTGACGGGCGAAGGAGGTGGCCCGGTTGAGGTGACGCTCATCAAATATGCCAAGTAACTTCCCACAATTTCAGGGCATCGAACGCGAAGCCGCAAACAAGTGGTGGGCTTGGAGTAAAGATCACGGCGCGTCAGGCGCGACGTATGCAGAAGCCATACGAAATTTGCGCCTGAAAACCAGAAAGCATGCAAATCGAGCTGCCGCACCTGTACGAACCTAGAGACTACCAGCGCCCTCTCTGGGAAGCGTTTGATAAGGGCTACACTCGCCTTCTCCAGCTTTGGCACCGCAGATCAGGAAAGGATAAGACGGACCTCAATCTCGTAGCGCGCGAGATGTGGGAGCACGTTGGAAATTACTACTACACCTTCCCCACGTACTCGCAGGGCAAGAAGGCTCTCTGGGAAGGGAGAGGAAAAGACGGCGTTGCCTACCTCGACCACTTCCCCAAGGAATTGCTGGACGGCAAGCCGAACGACACGGAGATGAAGGTCCGTTACAAGAACGGGTCCATCTTCCAAGTCATCGGCGTTGAGGATGTTGACCGCATCGTCGGAACGAACCCACGCGGCATCATCTTCTCAGAGTACAGCCTGCAAAATCCTAAGGCGTGGGAGTACATGCGACCCATCCTCGCGGAAAACGAGGGCTGGGCCATTTTCAACTACACACCCCGAGGGAAAAACCACGGCTTCACGCTCTATGAGATGGCCCGCAACAATCCGAAATGGTGGGTGTCCAAACTCACCATCGACGACACGCACGTACTCTCACCGGAGGACATCGAGGAGGAACGTCGCGCTGGTATGACGGAGGACATGATACAGCAAGAATTTTACTGTTCATTCGTCGCCGCCATCCAAGGCTCTATCTACTGGAATGAAGTCAACGAGGCAGAGAAAAACGGTCACTTCAAGGACATCCCCTATGATCCGCAGCTCTTGGTGCACACCGTATGGGATCTCGGGAAGGACGACACCAACTGCATCGGTTTCTATCAGACCAACGGCCTCACGTGGCGCAAGATAGACTACCTCTCAGGCTCGCGCCTTGGCCTTCCCGACTGGATAAAGAAAGTAAAGGAGAAGCCATACGTCTACGGCAAGCACTTCGCGCCGCATGACATCGAAGTGTCGGACTACTCAACATCGGGTGACGAGTCGCGAAAGCAGATCGCCAAAGGTCTCGGGATTGAGTTTGAGGTGGTGCCCAACTTCTCCCGTCAGGAAGGCATCGACGCTGGCAAGCGCTTTTTCAAGAAGCTCTACGCTGACCAAACCAAATGCGCGGAGTGGATTGATGCCATCCCTCAGTACACACGTGAGTACGACGAGGAGAAAAAGAAATTCAAGGACACACCGCTTCACGACTGGACATCACACTTCGCGGACGAGCACCGCTACGCCGCGATCGTTCACCAGCAAATGAACAACGAGCTAGACCTCCGAACGCAGGAGAGCATCGCAGAGACGCGACGTGAGAAAGTCGTCGCGAGAGCTGACGCTGGATTGTAGTTATGCACACCTTCAAAGAGACACGTTTCGGCATGGTATAATTGCGTCGTCTATGTCCGACATCGACAACACCGCATCAGGTCTGAAAGGGCAGATCGAAAAGGAAATACAGCAGTACCTCACCGAGGACGTGCAGATCGGAGAGAACCAGTACTTCTCACAACACAAGCTCGTCAGGCGCATCTCTCTTTTTGAATCACACACCTACCCCACCGGAAAAATCGACAGCCAGGGGAACTACAAGTTTTGGTACGACATCATCACGCCTCGCATTGATAGCGAGGTGAAGAACATCGACTTCGACACGCACGACATCACCGTCTACTCGCCCCGCAAGATCGACGAGATTCCGTGCATCATCACGAACTTGAAACTCAAGGAATACCTCCGCACGACCGGGCAAGCCGAGCAGATCAACTCAGCCATCGAGGAGGGTTCGGGCTGGGGCAACATCGTATGGAAGAAGGTCAAGAAAGGCTACGAGCGCGTGGACGAAAAGAACTTCTACGTCATCAACCAGACCGCCGAGTGTTTGGACGAAACGCCGGTCATTGAACGGCACCAATTCTCTCAGTCAGACTTACGGGCAAAGAAGGAGAGTTGGGCCAACGTAACGGACGTGCTGCAAAAGTGTGGCAGCAACACCTATCAGTCATCGCTTGGCGACCAAGCCAAGGACACCACGACACCGTACTACGACATCTACGAGCGCAACGGCGAAGTGTCCATGAAGGACTTGAAGGAGGTGCATGGAGAGAAACCAGCCCAGGGTGACGAGGACGAGTACGTGTTCGCCAAGGTCATCTGCGCCGGCAAGAAGGGCAGCGTCACCAGTAGCGTCTCAATCGAGTACATCCTTTTCGCCGAGGAAATGAAAGGCAAGAGCAACAGCGACATCTACAAGGAGTACCACCGCTCACGTTACAAGGGCCGATGGTTTAGGGAAGGTCTGTATGAACTCTTGTTCGACGTTCAAGTGCGCTGCAATCAGATAGGAAACCAGATCGCGCAGGGCTTGGAATTTGCCTCAAAAAGCATTTTCACCTCGAAAGACAAACTTCTCGTTCAGAACATCCTCACCGACCTCAAGAACGGCGATGTCATCAGGACCGAGGGTCTTACCCACGTTCAAGTTCGCATGGAGGGCTTCGACCAGCTCGCGAACGAGTGGAATAAGATGCTCGAACTCGCCAACGACATCGCCAACGCGCGTGAAGTAGTGCAGGGCATCACGCCGGCCTCGGGTGTTCCTCTCGGGACCACACAGCTCCTCAACCAGAACGCCGGCAAGCTATTCGACTTCATCCGTGAAAAGCTTGGTATTCCCTTCTCAGAGATTTTCGAGGAGTGGACCGTCCCTGACCTCATCACGGACATCAAGGCTCAGGACGTGCTCTTGCTCTCAGGTGACAGCGACATGATGAAACGCTTGCAGCAGATCATCGTGGACGACTGGTACGTTACCAACCTCATCGCCATCGGCCCACACGATGAAGCCACGGCCACAGCCCTCAAGGAGCAGAAGCTCGAAGAACTTACCAAGCGCCCTCAACTTCTCATGAAAAGCGTTGCGAAGCTCTTTAGCGACTTCAAGCCCCACGTCATCGTGGACATCACAGGCGAAGGTTTGTCCTTGGCTACCGATGTACAAGATATCGTCGCCTTCGCGGGACTTGAACAAGACCCGATACGTCGTTCAGCCATGCTTGAACTGGCGGCGCGGAAGAAGGGACTGGACTTCGGCGCGCTTCCAAAGAGCCCGCCAGCGCCACCCCCGCCACCGCCAGGAGCCATGCCCTCTCCCATTCAAAAGGTCGGATTACCA
>KBS_DFR1_sep09DRAFT_1000020_pt1 | contig 5588 bp, 4 predicted proteins | sample KBSGLBDFR1Sept09_FD_9215 | JGI IMG/M metagenome (IMG submission 9215)
CCCGCCAATACGCGCGGCTTCTGTCCGAGTGGCTCACCAGCGTCGGACTCGATCCGCATCTGTACGGCACCCACTCGCTGCGGCGGACCAAGGCTACGCTGATCTATCGGCGCACAGGAAACTTGCGTGCTGTTCAGCTCCTGCTCGGCCACACCAAGATCGAAAGCACCGTGAGATACCTGGGCATCGAGGTTGATGACGCTATCGCGATAGCCGAACAGGTCGATATCTAAACTGCGGGGGCAGAGCGGAATGCTCTGCTCCTCAGATGGGAGATGGGCTGCGCCCCTGGTGTCCGTTATTGGTGTCGCCAACGGGGGAATACCGGACGTCATGGGTCTTCCTGGAATCGGTTGAAAATGACCCTCCTTGGCAGACATTAGATGGTGGTCGACGACAACGCATTTCGCAGTGCCACGTCCCTCGGATCAAAAGGCAGCGTGGTACCCATACGATTTGTCACGTAGCCGTAACCAACACCAGCTTCGGGATCGGCGAAACCGAAGGACCCGCCGGCTCCCGGGTGCCCGAACGATCCCGGGTGCCCGAAGGGCGAGGTCGGGCCCGGCTTACAGAAACCAAGCGAGAATCGCATTTCGCCCTTCATGCACTCATCGTAGAAGCCGTGCTCGGCCGAAATCGCTGGGGCTGTTAACAGTCGCAGAGTTTCGGGGCGCAGCTGCAGATCTCCTCCGCCAGTCGCAAAGGCACTGTAGGCGCGTGCGATCGCTCTCGCTGTGCCGACGCCTCCGCCCGAAGGAACTTCAAGATTGCGCGCGTAAACGTGTTTCTCATCGAGCGATATTGCGGAACCTGGGTTGGTTATGAGCGCCCGGTAAATGTTTGAGCGAGGATAGAACGCTGCCAAAGTGAGCCGGATCGGGAAACCCAAAAGCATCTCAAGTGCAGTGGGGCTTTCAATCGTAGCCAATCTGGAGTTCTGAATCTCCTCAGGCAGACGGATGTACAAGTCGAGCCCAAGCGGAGAGGCGATCTCATCATGAAAGAATCGTCCGAGACTGCGGTGCTGAGGATCGATGCGGCGCAGCAATTCACCTTCGTAAAATCCGAGGCTGATGGCGTGATACGCTTGTCGTGTGCCGGGCTTCCAGGCCGGCGTTTGGCGGGCCATGACACGCGCTAATCGGTCAAGATCGGCGACAATGTCCCTGTCGACCGGTTCGTCGAATGCAAATAATCCGGCCTGGTGTGCGAGGAGCTGTCGCACGGTGATTGTCTGCTTCCCCCGCTGAGCAAACTCTGGCCAGTAGGTGCAGACCCTTTCCTCGTAATCGAGCCAGCCCCTCGAATGTGCAAGTGCAAGTGTCATCGCCGCGAGGCCCTTGGTTGTCGAGTGCACGATAACCATCGTGTCCTCCTCCCACGGTTCGCTTGTTGTTTTGTCGCGAATTCCGCCCCATAGATCGACGACTTTTTCTCGGTGGCGGTATATGCAGCACGCCGCACCAAGCTCGTTCCTGCGTGAGAAGTTTTCGGCGAAAGCGTCCCGCACGGCCTCAAAGCCCGCGCTGACTGTGCCTCGAATTCCGTTGTGCTGAGCAGCCGTCACGGATGTCACCCTTCCTCGTGATAGAAGATGATTTCATCAAAACATTTTGTCGTTCAAATGTCGCCTGTTGGCCCTTAGCAGACATGCTGCTTCTCAACCCGAATGTCCGCCTTTGGCACACTACCAGAAATGCTTGCGAAGAAGTCCACGGCGCCTCAGCGCGTGGGCAACACGCGAATTTCAGTTCTCGGTTCTGTAAAGTTCAGCGAGCGCCAAGTAGGCCTTTCCGGCGCTGAGGCTGGACGCACGATTGTAGTGTTGTTGCGTCGTTGCCGAATCCCGATGGGCGAGCACCGAACTTGCCAGATGTGGCGTTGCGCCAGCATGAACCGCCGCGGTGGTCGCGGCCGACGCCCTGAAGAGATGGGGGCTAACGGAGATTCCGATTGCCGCAGTAGTCGTCTGGGTGATCGCAGCTGCGACCCTTCCTTGGCTCATCGGAGTACCGTTATTTAATGATAGCCAAACGGCATCGCCTGATTTCGGGTAGCGGGCCAAAGCCGCGCGATGTACGGAGGCGTATCGATCGATGTAGCTCGCCAGCAGATCAGGAATGCGCCGTTCGTCGGATCGTCCTTCTTTCGTTTGCTCCGCGCTGAGCACAATCCACCAATTGTTTTTGACCTGAACCAATGTCTCGTTCAGTTTGAGAGCCGCAAAATTCTTCAACCGGATCGGGCAACATGCAAGGAGCGCGACCATCAAGCCGTTGCGGTATTGTATGGCACGCCGGAGCGGAGTGTGATGCAAGGCAGCATCCGCTTCGGTCATCAATGTTAGTCCTGCGCTAACCAGCACGGGGGCCAAGATCAGTCGGTCCATTTTTGATTTCGGTTGCATTGTAAACGCGAGATCCTTCTCCAACTCACGAAGCCAGGGCACATCATGCTCTGGCGCGATGAGCTGAGTGGCTCGGCGGAGTTTGTAGATCGAACCGTAAACCGTGACGGAGCTGACGCGTGTGCGCAGTTCTTCGATGTAACTATCAACGTTTTCCGGGATGACGTGGAATCCGGATGCCGCGGCGCCGCTGAGACGCCGCGTTCGGCGAAGAAAATCGAGAAACAACCCGTATCGTCTCGCCAGATCGTCGCGCGTGACCGGTTTGAGGTGACTTGCAAGACCACCACGTCGAAGACGATGCCCGGGAACACAAGCGCGTTCCCAGGCCGCGCGATCTTGCATTGGCCATTCGGCCAAGGGCAAAGAACCGGGAGAACCTGCCATCGTCTTCAAGCCAGCTCGGTTTCGAACTTGATTTCGCGGCGGATGATGTCGCCGTAGATCTCGGTAGCCTGCTTGGTCTCCAAACCGCAGTAGAAACTCTTCGTCGTCTCGATATTGCGATGGCCCAAGAGCCGCCGCGCCAGTTCATACTCACCCGGCCGGTGCTTGAGCAGAATTGCAGCCGCCGCATGGCGAAACTGATGGACCGTCATCCGGACACCGGTTGCCGCGAGAATGCGCTCGGTGATTTGATCGCCGAGCGTGGCAAGCCCTTTGTGACCATGGCCGTCGCCCGGGAAGAGCCAAGGTTCGTTTGAACCCCGTATCAATGCGGGGCGGGAGTCGTCGACATATTCCTCGATGAGATTGGTAAGGCGTCGATCAAGCGCGAACTCCAGCGGCACACCGTTCTTGACGTCGTAATCGGGAAATACGAGCCAGTAAGGTTCGCTGAGACCTCCTGGCTTGATCAGGTTTTCACCGAGGCGGATCGTGCCCAGATTGCCAAGACGGATCGGGCAGACCGTCAGCAGCGCGATGGCTATTGCAACCTGAGCCGTGATGGCTGCTTTGACCCTTGCATGTTCCTCGGTCCGCCGTGCTTGCGCGATAAGGGCATGAGGCAGGTTCACGATACTCGCCCATACATTCGGATTGAGTACCTGCCGGATCAGCGCTTGGTTCTTCGTTGTGAGCCCGGCCTGCCGATAGGTCTCAAGCTCGGCCTGTAGCTCCCCAAGCCGCTCCAGACCGCCAGCCTCAGCACCAACTTGCCGAGCGATGGAGTGCAGCTTCCAGGCGAGGTCGATCGTGAACCTGCCCGGCCGCTTCCCGTCTTTCTGCCAATACGCGTCCAGGATCCGTTCTACCAAATCTGCCCTGAGCAGTGTCTTGAGATCGACCAGTTCGGCCAGCGGCACGATCCGCGCCGCAGTCTTGATCGCGGCGACAAGCTCTGCACGTCGGGTATGGATTGTGGACGGCTTGCAGGGACGCCTGCGTTTGCCATTGGCACCTCGCCGCAGTCGGCTGAGACTGGCGAGATAGGCTTCGATGTCGTTTCGAAGACCAAGCGGAAACTCGGGCCATGTCGGACCATCAGGTTTCTTAGTCGGCGGTTCAGCCAAGGTCTGACGCGGCCATCCCTTCAGCGTGCCTGCGCATCGGTTCCAAGACCTGACGAGTTCTCGCCGCGCTGCGTCGTTGGTCGCCAGTCGCGTCGTCGCGGCGCGATAGGCCATGTAGCCGTCGACGATCACTTCAGTAACATCGGCCGGTTTGACTTCTCTGCCCGAGCAATAGCGCATGAGGCCGGAAAGCCGTGCTTTGGTACCTCGGTCTTCGACTTGGTCGCGCAACCTGACCCATTCGGATTTGAGCGGTACGCCGCGCGGGGCAACATCATGTTCGCCCCGAAACCACAGCAAGGCGCGGCGGACATTGGCCTTGTGGTTCTGCAGTGTCTTTTCACGATTGCCTGCCATTGCGTGATGCAAGGCAGCAATCGGAAACCGAACCGAGGTCCAACGCGCCGGTATGGTTTCAAGAGGTCGCTCTAGCGCCTTGCCGATCTGACGTAGCGAACAACACCAGTGCTGCTGCTGAACTCGGGGAAGCGTCGCCGCCGCTTCGATCGCCCGGATCGCGTCAGCGAACGAAGGCTCAAGAAGTGCTGGCTCGATTGGGGCGCGGGTGTCAGCCATCGGATGTCTTTGGGATTGCTCCTGTGTCATTCTAAAGTAAATTAGGATAGTGTCAACAGTATATTGGTTACAAATACTGTTATGTTTGTTCCTAATCTATGTGTACTGCGATGCACGGTGTGTCTTTCTGATGTATTGCGATGGATGAATATTCAGAGATCCTCTGAATAGTTTAATCGCGCTCACGGTTCACCTCTCGCTCGTGGAGGAACGAGTCCGGATCTTGATGTATTCGCGGATGAAGCTCTCCGGATACCGGACCGAGCGACCGATCTTCACAAAGCGCGGGCCAGCCCCTGTCAGGCGGGCCTTCGCGAGCCAGGACATGCTGACCTGGAGCATTTGTGCGGCGTCGCGTGGCGTGAGCAGACGTTCGGGTGGGCCGCCCGGTCGACCGGCGGGCGAGGTCGTCAACATCATCAGTATCCCTCTATCGAGTCGCCTTTCGGGCGACGTGCGGCGATGCCGGTCTATGTGAGGGAAATTCGGAGCGAGGTCACAGGGACAAATTCGTGTCTACCAGAAGCTAGTTTGTGTCCCTTCATTTGCTCAATTTTCTTCTGCTCCGCTTGAGCCTCATGACGCGCGCATCACTCGAGGGTGCCCGCATCCCCCTGGGCAGAAGTGCCTCAATCGCGCACATGACATCGAGAATTCGGCCCGTGGATTCGCCGGTGATGCGGTTCGTGGTGACGGTGATGGGAGTCCGGTTCAGCCGGCAGAGGTAACTAACCCCCTTAACAAACGTGTCGTGCCATTGCTGCCGAGCGCGTCCCGGGGATGAGGGAGTTGTGTCTAGAAGCTTGGCAGCGATCCTGGCGCCTTGAGCGAAAAGGTTGGCTTCCTCGGCAAACCGAGCCAGCGCCGCCTGCGCTTCCGCTATCGATTTGACGGTCGGGAGATGTCGAAGGGCATCAGCCAACCGCATTGCGATTTCAATATCGTCGTTGCGATGTATCCCCGTGCTCGCAGCTGATAGTGTCCGCGCAGCGTTTTCGAGATTCTTTGCCAGCCTCCGCAGTGAGGTGGCGACGATCTTCACTGTCAAGCCTGCTGTCGACCCTGTCCCCTCCGCCGCTCTCCACTTT
>KBS_DFR1_sep09DRAFT_1000022_pt1 | contig 5509 bp, 3 predicted proteins | sample KBSGLBDFR1Sept09_FD_9215 | JGI IMG/M metagenome (IMG submission 9215)
CACCGTTGTTGTGGCGGAAGACGGCAATCCTATGCAGCACCTTATTGTCACCAAGGGCGCGTTCTCGAACGTGCTCGACACCTGCTCATCGCTCGAACGCGATGCCGTCGACACCCCGCTCACGACAGAATTGCGCGCCGAACTCGATACGATCTTCAAGGGCAAAGGAGCCGAGGGGTTCCGGGTCCTGGCCGTGGCGACTCGCAGGGTCGCGGCCAAACCGCGCTATGGCCGCGATGACGAACGGGGCATGACATTTCGCGGCTTTCTGGTCTTCTCCGACCCGCCAAAGGCGGACGCGCAACGGACGATCCAAGACCTCGCTCGGCTCGGCATCCGCATCAAAGTGATCAGCGGAGACAATCGCTATGTGACGGCTCATCTCGCAGAAGCTGTCGGCCTCAATTCAAAGTCAATGCTTACCGGCGACGACTTGGGAAAACTCAAGGATGAGGCTTTGTGGCACCGCGCACCACGCACCGATCTCTTCGTCGAGATCGATCCTCAGCAGAAGGAGCGGATCGTCCGCGCCTTGCAGAAAACCGGACATTCCGTTGGATATCTCGGCGACGGCATAAACGATGCGCCGGCACTGCATGCAGCCGACGTCGGCATCTCGGTTGAGGAGGCCGTGGATGTTGCCCGCGAGAGCGCCGACATCATTCTGTTGAGCCGCGATCTCGACTGTTTGCGCAGTGGCGTCGAGGATGGAAGGCGGACCTTCGCCAACACGCTCAAATACATCTCGATCACCACCAGCGCGAACTTCGGGAACATGGTGAGCATGGCGCTCGCGACGCCGCTGCTTCCGTTCCTGCCGCTGGCCGCCAAGCAGATCCTGCTGAACAACTTTCTGTCCGATGTGCCATCGATCGCGATCTCGAGCGACAACGTCGATCCAGACCGTGTCTCACAACCTCAGCGCTGGAATATCAAGGATATTCAACACTTCATGGTCGTCTTCGGGCTGATCAGTTCGGTGTTCGACCTGATGACGTTCGCGGTGCTGCTGCTCGTCTTTCACGCCGACCAGGCCACGTTTCAGACATCTTGGTTCGTTGTGTCGCTGCTGACCGAGCTTGCCGTCGTACTCGTCCTGCGAACGCACTGGCCTGCTTTTCGCAGTAAGCCCAGTCGCCTTCTGCTGTGGGCAACACTTACAGTCTCCGCCGCCACCCTCGCGATTCCGTTCCTCGGCCCCCTGAGTTCGGTGTTTGGATTTGTGCCTCTCTCGGTGCTTCAGATGGGCACCGTCATCGCCATTGTCGTCAGTTACATCGTGGCGACGGAAGCCGCGAAGGCATGGTTCTATAGGACGAAAACCAAAGCGAAACCGAAGTTTGCCGCAAACGTGCGCTGACCCGCGCGCGTTGAGCGAGGCTGTTCATTCCGTAGTCGATACAGGAACCTCAGTGTGTTGCTTCTATATGGTATGGTCTGCACCGAGCAAAGCAGCCACCAGAACCGCGATCATCCCCTGGGGCACGGCCGCGAAATCTATTTCTGGAGTTTTGTCGTCGGAATGCGCCTGGGCATCACGTCCTCCTCGGCTTAAATCGAATCGAAAAACAAAATAGCGGTCTGCAGGGGCATGGTATTATTCTTGAAGCACATAGGTTCCGGGGGCATCGCAGTGAGGGGGATAACCCGTTGCGACCGCGCCCATGGAGGGTGGCGCAGACGGCGCGCCGGAACGCTCCGCTAGCCAAGCAACCCATTCCAGCCACCAAGAACCTTCCTTGCGCGGCGCTTCCGCTACGTAGCTATCCGGATCGATGTAACGGTCGGTCGCCTTCTTGGTCATGACCTGGAAACTGCGGCCATGATGGTCGGGCTCGGACACGATCCCGGCGTTGTGTCCGCCGGTCGTGAGCAGGTAGGTCACCTCGGTGTCCGTCAGGAGATGAATCTTGTAGGTGGAACGCCACGGTGCGACGTGGTCGCCCACGGCCCCGACCATGAAGATTGGGGCGCGAATGTCAGTGAGCGCAATTGGCCTATCGACGACGATAAGTCGACCCTCCGCCAGATCGTTATTCAGGAACAGGCGGCGCAGATATTCCGAATGCATGCGATAAGGCATCCGGGTTGCATCCGCGTTCCACGCCATGAGATCGATCATGGGCGAGCGCTCGCCCATCAGGTACTCGCGGACCATGCGCGACCCAATCAGATCGCTGGAGTGCAACATCTGAAACGTGCCTGACATCTGCGTGGTGTCGAGGAAGCCCTGCTCCCACATCATGTCTTCAAGGAACGCAAGCTGGCTCTCGTTAATCATGAGCATCAACTCGCCCGCCTCCGTGAAGTCCGTCTGGGCTGCCAGCAGCGTGATCGATCTCAGGCGATCGTCGCCGTCTCGCGCCATGGCGGCAGCAGCGATCGAAAGCAGCGTCCCGCCAAGGCAATAACCGACGCTATGCACCTTCCGATCTGGCACGATCGCACCGATTGCATCGAGTGCTGTCATGACGCCGAGCGTCCGATAGTCGTCGAGGCTCAGGTCGCGATCCTCCGCGCCCGGATTTTTCCAGGAGATCATGAAAACTGTGAATCCCTGCTCGGTGAGGTACTTCATCAGCGAATTCTGCGGCGAGAGATCGAGGATGTAATATTTCATGATCCAAGCCGGAACGATGAGCACCGGCTCGGGTCGAACCGAGTCGGTCGCGGGCGCATACTGGATGAGCTCGATCAATCGGTTGCGATAGATCACCTTGCCCGGCGTCACGGCGACATCACGGCCGACCTGGAAATTCTCGGCGCCGATCGGCTTCTTGCCGCTTATTGTGCGCTCCCAGTCCTCAATCAGGTTCTTAAAGCCGCTTACCAGGTTCTTTCCGCCATTGCTGACTGTGTGCTTCAGCAGCTCGGGATTTGTCAGCAAGAAATTCGTGGGAGAGAACATGTCGAGCATCTGGCGCGACGTAAATTCCATCATGTTTTCGTGCTGCTTTGTGACACCCCGTATTCCTGTCGTCGCGTTATGCCACCATTGCTGACGAAGCAGGAATTCCTGATATATGAAGTTGTATGGCCACTTCTGCCAATCCTCGCCGATGAACCGTCGATCTTGGGGTAATGGCTCAATGCAGCACTCAGCCTTGCCCCCCTCTAGAGCCCATCCCTGAGCGTGGTTGGCAAGGCGGATTCCTTTCCTGGTCGCCTTATCGATGAGTTGCAGCCGCTTGCCGGGCGAAAAGGTAAGATGGGTTGCCCAATCAAGATAAGCTTCGGCAAGCGCCGCCGGTGACAGCCCCATCGTGAAGCGTGCAGCGGCGGCATGCAACGAACGGTCGACGATGTCAGCAAAGGCCGTCACCGCATAGGAGTCGCGGCTGTCCGCGGTCTCTGCCTGAACGCGATGGCCGGCATCCTGAGCGGCAAACGCAGTCATCTTTACGTCTGTGGAGGGCACATTTGATTGGCGTCGCACATCCGCCAAAGCGAGGATGGGGGTAGCCGTCGTTGATCTCGCCGCGGCTACTGCCGGTTTCTTCGGTACAGCCATGGAATCGGCTCCAGTCAAACGACGATTTTGTTGAAATCTAACCGTCCTATTGCGGACGTAGTATGAGCTAGATCAATGGCCCATTGACGAGTCGAATGTCTACTCCAGCGCCAGTGACCGCCACGATCCTCAGCGCTCCTGCGCACCTGGTGGACCTTATTCGTATCGGTAACTGTTTACGCGTGAACGAGCTGTCCTCGATGTGAACGATCCTGTCGGCCAATCCGAATAGCCGCGGATCGTGAGTGACGACCAGAACGGCGCGGTTTCGCTCTTTGGCGATCGCGGAGAGAACCGCCTTGATCGCCTGCTCATCGCGACCGTGCCTTGCTCCAGCAGACTCTGGGCATCTCCTTCGACAACGTTCCACGACGGCAAGGCGCCGGAGGCGACCACGAACACCGAGGTCATGCCGCCCTCCGGCAGCATCCAGACGGAAAAGCCGGCCAGCACCGGGGCGGCTTCGGCGACGCCATAGACTGCGAGCAGCCGCTCGCGAATCTTGTTGTCGAGGAGCGAAAGGTCCTCGAAATATTTTGTTTCGGCAGCGACGACCCAGAGATCCGTCGGAGCGTGATCGATGATCATCGTCAGCATGCGGTTGAAGCCGAAGTAGAGGCCGAGCTGCACCATCACCAGCACCACCGAAAAAACGATGCCGGTGAGGGAAGCAATGAAACGAAGCCTGTCCTGAAACAGGTTTCGGGATGCGAGTGTGTAGACGAGCGACATGCGACGGAGTTCCACCATCAAGCTGATTGCAAACGCTCAGTAACGCGCGCGGGTAGCATTCAGTTGATATGGGTCAATGCCGATACGAATGCATGTGTCTGCTTGGGAACCGGGAAGAGACTCTCGCATGAACGCGCCATCTCAACGTCCATGAGGAGTATTCGGATACGCCGGCATTTGGCAGCAGGCTTGCTTGCGCCGCTGACCCTGGCGTCGTTGGCAAATGCCGCAGAGGAAATGCGGATCGAGGGGCAATACCTTCAGAACCGCCGCTGCAAGGGGGACCGGACCGACCCTGCGGGCATGAAGGTGACGATCTCCTCCCGCGAGATCACATATTCAGGAGGCGTATGTTCCATCGACTCGCGGCGCGATGAAGAGCGCAGGGTCACGTTTTCCGTGACATGCAAGTTCCGCTCCGGCGCCGTGTCGGGCGCGGACATTGCGTTCGAACCGCGCGAGGGCGGAGGCCTGCACATGACGCAACAGGACGGCACGTTCGAAGCCGACCTCTACAAGTGCCCTGGTTAGTGCCAGCCCCCTCGGAGTTCTATTTTGCGCTAGCTCTCCCTCGTTCAACGACGAGAATGTCGTCGAGGTCGAGAAAATTTAGCGCGCCGAGGCAACTCACCGCACGCCCCTGCGCGGCGGTCTGTTGAGGCGGAATCCCGTGCGAGATATCGCGCTTGATTCCGCTCATGGGTTGCCCGTAACGTCATCACGTTCCGATAGAGCGCCCCGCTCCGCTCGTCATAACTGACCTTGCTCGCTATGGATCGATGACGGCTTCTGGCCCATTGCGGACGTGCGATCCGACGCGGCTGATGTTTGCTCATTTGGGTAAAGCGGACTTAGCCCGGACGTGCAGCGACTTCTGCAAATGACCCACAGCATCCATGCGCCGAGGTCAGCCTCTGATCCTAGCTGACTTTGGCAGCAGAGTATAAGCTTGCGGGATAGGAATTCTATTCTCCTCGGGCACGCCAGTTCTCCATCATGACGCTCGATACCACCCAATTGCATGAATTCGCCGAGCGCGGCTTTCTCGTCGTGCCGAACGTCATACCCTCCGTTTTGCGCGACGCGGCTATGCGCGCGATCGACGATTTGATCCGCCGCGAACCGCCACCAGCCGAGCGGCGCGGCTTCCATTTTTACTGGCTCAACGAGGTCGCGCAGCCAGATACAATGCTGTCGCTCCTGACCGAGAGCGGCGCGATCGGCCTCGCCGAGTCGCTGATCGCGCCCTTGCGGCTTGTGCTGCCG
>KBS_DFR1_sep09DRAFT_1000023_pt1 | contig 5498 bp, 5 predicted proteins | sample KBSGLBDFR1Sept09_FD_9215 | JGI IMG/M metagenome (IMG submission 9215)
GCCTCGAACGATCTCCAAGCCGAGCCGCGCAAAGGCCTGAGAGTATACTGAGCCAAAGGGCCCATTTGCGACCAATACGACGACCGTGTCGCTTTCCCGGCGGACAAAAGGCGCTAGGAAGTGCTGGCCGTGCCACGTCGCAACAATCGAAGGCTGGGAACCGTCCCTAATCGCGTCTAGGCCGCGAAGGTAGACGACTTCGCTGCTTGTCCAAACCCACTGGAGATAACGAGCGACGGCGGCGCCGCACCATCGCGAGACATAATTGCCCAATCTCTTCATGATCTCGCCTGCGCCTTATCGCGTCACGGTCTGTTCAAGCTGCGGATTCATCTCACGCAGGTTGAGCAGAGCGTATGCGGCAAGAACGTCGCCGCACATCCTCACGCGGGCGGACAAGCCTCGCGCCCAGCCATATTTCTTCTCTTTGATGGTCTGCGACAGCTCGTCAATTACCGCGTAGTCGAAGCCGTAGCCGTGCCGCTGGGCAAAGTGGTTCAACGCGGCCTCGATCATGAAGCGCTGCTTGAATTGCGGAGGGACCGTCTCCCACAACTCCCGTGTGACCGCTCGCACGCCTCCCAGTTTGGGAGCCATGGCGAGGATCAGTGGAAGCGAATACCACGCGCTTGCCCGCTGGGCGATTTTCATATCCTGCTCGCCCGCTAAAACTGGCGCGAGAACCTCGTCGATCGTTTTGTGCGTCAACCCCGCAATATCAGCATCGCAGAAGAAAATGACCGGGGCGCGCGTTTTGCGGACGGCAGATTTCATCGCGGCGCCTTTGCCGCGATTTCGGGCGTGCCGGATCAGGCGGACGGGAAAGGCGGCGGCTATACGCGCAGTCTGATCAGTTGAGCCGTCATCAACGACGACGACCTCCGTGAAACCGGGATAGCTCGTCAGCACCTTGAGCACTTCGGCGACGTGCTTTTCCTCATTGAAAGCGCATACGATCGCGGCCACCCGGTGCGGGAATGGCGCCCGGTTTCCCCGCTGGCCATTGAGAACCAACGGCCAAAACCGCTTCCAAACTGATCCAGTTCGCCGCCCCGCAGGGCGGGGACCTCCAAGATGCCCTAGCAGGAGCGTCATGCTGCGCGACCGAGCATCTCAAACTCGGTCATCAGCAGCTTCCGCAGTTGCAGCCGCTCGTTCTCATTGAGCGTTGGTGCGATCGCACGAAGCGATTCCGCCACGTCGCGCATCTTTGGCGGCAACTTCGCCCTTTCAAGATCACGTTGCGTCTGTTCGCTCAACTGGCTGCGAGGGGCCTCCGCCCCGGAAGCCGAACCGAAAACGAGGTCGTAATCCATCGGGTCCGGTCCGATCGACATGTCAGGCATTGGGTCACTCCGTCATTGGAGGGCCTTACTACCGCCCATTCAGGCGCCGGTTTTCCCGCGACAGAAATTGCCAATTGCCAACTCAAGGACATGCCGTGCTCCGTACGTGCTGAGTGGTGCAAATGGCCCTCCTTGCATATGCACACAGTTGCAACTCCTGGGGCGGCGGCGGCCGAACTGGTAAAGGTCAACGCTCAGTCGGCCCACGGGAGCAGTCTCATGCAACTCAACTCAATGGATATGACACGCATCTCCATCCTTGGAGCCGTGTGCATTGCCCTAAATATCGGCCTCAACAAAGTTGCCGCCGTACTCCAGCTGCCGGTCTTTATGGATACGATTGGCACGATACTGGCCGCCGCGTTGATCCCACCCCTGTTCGCTATCTTAGTGGGCGTGGTCAGCAACTTGCTGGGTGGGATAATCACACATCCTGCAATCCCATTTTTTGCTGGTACTCAAATAGTGATAGCGCTCATGGCGATTTATGCTTACCGACGAGGGTGGTTTGAGCGATTAGCGTCAGCCGTGCTTGTTGGCTTCGCGATCGGTGTCGTCTCGGCCATCGTCAGTGCCCCAATCGCAGTGCTGATGTTCGGTGGGATAACCGAACCAGGCGCCACCGCCATCAACGCAATCTTGATGGCAGCGGGGCAGAACATTTGGACAGCCGTGCTATCCGGGACAATTATCGTTTCGACCATCGATAAGATCATCGCGGCGGTCATCGTGTGGCTGTTGCTTCAGCGCCTTCCGAACAGACTGAAGCTGGCTCGTGGCAGCTCATAGATAGATGTCTGGAATACAAACCAGGCACGTGACCCTACTGGTCGCCGGCACGGCGACATTTGCGGCCTTATGCGCAATTGCCACGCTGCGGTCGGTGTCTTTATTCGCTCTGTATATCCTGTTGCTTGCAGCCACGTTGGTCCTGCAAACGCGTAACGTCGGGATCCTCTGGACAATGGCGAAGTGGCTACTCCCGTTCGTTGTGCCATTGCTTCTGATCCATGGGTTACTGAATACAGCTCACGATGTCGACTACTGGTTCATGAATGTGCTTCCTATACGCCCAATGGGTTTTGTGTACGGCGCCTTAGTAAGCCTAAATATCTTACTGCTCGCGACCGTGGCAGGGTACTGGTTGAATACGAACCGAGACGACATGATCGACGATCTGATTCGGTTGAATCTACCGATGTGGTCGATTTTATTTATCTCGCAAGGCGTCGCTGTCGGCGCGATCGTGGAGAGGCGGGTAGCGACTGTGTACCTTGCTCAGAGAGCCCGTGGGATTTGTGTCGGTCCAGGTGTGTTGGCCCGCATTCGCGCCTTTCCCTCGGTACTTATACCAGCCGTAATTGCCACGCTTATTGAGGCAGAGAGTAGAGTGCCAGCACTTGTGTCTCGTGGCTTCGGAAGTGCCAATGTCGTCCCCCTGCCTAGGAAAGCCCGGAGCGCGCTCGCCCAACTGCCTTGGGTAATAGGACCGCTCTTTTGGCTGGTACTCACTGGAACGCTGCAGGCGCTACTGTGATAATCGTGAATAATTTTGCTCCTACTTCAGCTTTGGGCGCTTACAGCGGAGGCGAGGTTTGCATCTCTATAGACGAGGGTACCGTCGTTTCTATCGTTGGCCCTAGCGGTAGCGGAAAGACTCGATTTTGCCTGCTGATATGCGGGCTTGGCTCTGACCTTCCTACAAAGGGCTGCGCAATCTTCCGCGGCAACGATATTTCTTTTCTTCCTGAAGAGCAGCGTGCCTTGGCAACGGCTTATGTTCCGAGCGATGCCTCACTACTGTTCTCGGGAATAAAGGGGAGCCTATCCGGCGAACTCAACCTTGCTTGGCAATTGCTTGGCTCGCCGCTGATGGCGGATAGGATTGAAAGAGTCACAGAGTTATTTCGCTTGAACCACTTACTGGATCGCGACCCTTTCACGCTGTCTGGTGGAGAGGCAACACGCGCTGCCGTTGCCTTGGCCGTGCTAAAGATGCCTGACGTTCTCGCAATCGACCAAGCGTACGACAACCTCGACCCAGCATCGGTCAAAGAAATCCGGTACGCAATTGAATCCTATCTACCATCCACTTCGGTGATAGTTGAAACGTTTGCACGAACGCCATTTTGGTTAGAGCAATCCCTTGTGGCCGGGCAAGCGCACATCCAAGGTACCACCCCCGATTTCAGGCCCTGGAAAATATTCGTTCGTGCCCGATCGCCCGTCAATACCGATAATTGTCTCGAAACCGAGCAACGCGATCCATGCCCCATTCAGCCGCTCCCGGCCACCCCGGCACCCACGAGCACCCGCCGCGAACTGCTCAATGTCGCCGGCATGTCATTCAAATACGACAGCTCCGCCTTTCAACTGGGGCCTCTCGACCTAACGGTTCGTGCGAACGAACGTGTGGCTGTCGTCGGACCGAACGGCGTGGGAAAGACGACCCTGTTGAAGTGCCTTGCCCTGCTTTGCAGGCCAGCCTATGAGCGTTTTGACCTACAACTCAGCGCAGACACAACGGTCGTTCCTCCTGAACTTGATGACGTCCATTCGTGGGCTAGATTCGCACTGTACTCCTTTCAAAATCCTGACGACCAACTTTATCTCGCCACCGTTCGAAAGGAAATTATCGAGACGGCAGAGCGCCTAAATTCGGCGGGACCCGGACGAGCGTTGGAGATTGCCCATCAGCTTGGCTTGGATGCCGTCCTTGATCAATCTCCTTTTGAGTTGCCGAGGCCATATCGGCGTTTGGTCAGCATCGCGGCCACACTTGCCGCGGAGACCCCTCTTCTACTGCTCGATGAACCGACCGTGGGGCTTGATGATGCACAAACCTTCAGACTTATCGATGCACTCCAATCGTTCAGACCACCGGGCAGCGCGCTCATTATGATATCTCACGACCAGCAGTTCGTCGCGGCTGTCGCTACCCGGGTCATCAAGCTGACGCCCGAATGCTCACGCCGACGGCTTGCCGCCTAGCTGGCATTCGGCAGCTATATGACCGAAACACTCATAGAAATAGCTCAGCAATCGATGCCGTTGCTCGGGCCTTCGAACGAAACTATCAAAGTCTTCAGGTTCTAACCCGCTAGTCCACATGTTTTTGTCATCTAGTACACAAGCAAGTAGCGCCCAAACGTCGCGGACTACGATATAGTTCGAGTACCCTTTCCGCTGATAGTGTTCACGATCTCTATAGCCAAACTCCATCCGCAATCTCGTAATGTATCGACTGATGCGGTCTGATAAATCGGCTGGAAATGGACCGGCGGTTCGGTCTAGCCAAGCAATGAGGTGCTTTGGGGTGGGCGCGAGCGGGACTGAGACGCGCTTCCCAGTGGCGCGAAGCTCGACCGCCGCCTCTTCGCTCAAGCGACTCCGATAGCGATTCAAATCAAGGATATTGCCGAGCACGCCAGAAATGCCAATAGCAACTGTTTCTAGATCGAAGTTGGCTGAATTGCCACCCAAAGCTCTTCGCACATGAAGCGCGGCGATCAAACCCAGATGGAAGTAATCGCCATTTTCTAGTTCTTCAGACGGCTTGTCTTCAACACTTTGTTGTATGCCCCCCTGCTCCACGAAGGCATTAACGAGGCGGGCTGAAAAGCAGTCAACAATGTTGTTTTGAATCAGTAACAACAACGTGTTCATAAGCGGTTCGTCGGTGTTTTGCCTTTTTGGTTCGTGGTATACGTGATCTTGCACGGCACGGTATGGAAGCCTGATCAGAAGCCGCGCTTTGTATGCGCTCCCGTTTAACTGAGATTGGCGGGCGCACGAATTTAATATAACCGCAGCGTAATTTCTTACCCTACTTTTCACACCTGTTCGGACTACTTCCGATGCGTCGGTGGGTCGCAGTGAGCTGTCCCGCGAATCCGGTTTCGCATTGATGAAGGGGAGAAAGCTAATCTCATCGAGGTGTGCTATCATGCTCAGGAACAATTCATTCCCGAAATCTCCCTGTTTAGCTCGTGATTGCAAGCGGGCCTTTAGCTCGAATATTCGATGCGCGTCTAACACCGTCGCTTCGGAGGCGGTCAATGGCCCTAGAATTCGCGACGAAAAATTATTCTGACTTAGTTCCATTTGACCAAAGAGAAAGCCTTTGGCGAACGGCAGGTTGAACCGGTCGCT
>KBS_DFR1_sep09DRAFT_1000024_pt1 | contig 5454 bp, 1 predicted proteins | sample KBSGLBDFR1Sept09_FD_9215 | JGI IMG/M metagenome (IMG submission 9215)
GTGCAGACGAACTGGTGGTAGTAGCTCCAGAGGACGTTGTTGGCACACTGGACCAGGCCGTTGAGCGTTTTGTAGAGGAGACACTGGCACAGGGTACGGCATATATCCCTCGCTCAGATCATAGCGTTATCCCTGAGAGCCTGGTGATCCGACGTGCCGATCAAAAGAAGGAGGGGTCGTATCATCTTCTTGACGGGGAGTTATTTCAGGTCGTTGACGGGGACCTGAAAACAGTCACATACTGTCGTGAACAACTCACCTATCTGGTTCGCCTTCGAGATGCAGCGTTGGCCTTGTTTGAGGCTGAACGCAATTTCGATAATACCGACGAGGATCTTGCGCCACTTCGGTATGAATTGAACCGATCCTATGATAGCTATGTGGCCCTTTTTGGCCCAATACATAAATCCACTATCACCTATAGCACCAGGCAGAAGAAAAAGAAGCCGGTGATTATCCTGCAAGATGATTCCATCAACCCCTCAGAGGAAGAGGAGGAACCGGAAGATTCCATCGAAGAGGAAGACGGAACTGAGGAACGCGTCACTCGTCGTCGCCCACCGGCTATCAACGCTTTTGCAAAAGATCCTTATTATTGTCTGGTACTTGGCTTGGCCACCATCGACGACGAGACACAGCAGGAGACAAAGGCAGAGATCTTTTTCCAACGGATCAATTGTCGGCCCACACGCAAGACCCAGACCGATGATCCTGGCGAGGCGATCGCGCTTTGTATGGATCAATGTGGACACCTGGATCTTTCGATCCTAAGCCAGTTACTCTCTCTTCCTATTGAGGAGGTCCCGGCGAAGCTCGGCCAGTTGGTCTATGAAGATCCAAAGACCGGAGGGTATGTGCTGAAATCAGCCTATCTTTCTGGAAATGTTCGAGTCCGGTTGGAAGAGGCACGTAACGCAGTAGAGTATGGCCGGATGCAGTTTGAGCGGAATGTCGCAGATCTGGAGAAGGTGCAGCCAACTGACCTGTTGCCCGGTGAAATGACTGCGACATTTGGATCGGTTTGGGTCCCGCCTTCTGACATCGAGCAATTCATCGAAGAACTCCTGGACATTCCGGCGCGCGTTCGCAGCGATCCGAATACTGGGTACTGGAGTGTGATGGAGACCTCGCAGTTGAATACGGCCAGCGTGGCCAACATCAGTACCTGGGGAACCCATCGGATGCCTGCGACAACGATCGTTTCCTGTGGTCTCAATAAGAAAAAACCCATGGTCTATGACCAGGTGCGGGATGAGTCTGTTGTCAACATGGATGAGAGCGCTTCCGCACAGGATAAGTTGCAGGCTCTGACCGAACGATTCTCTGCCTGGGTCTGGGAGGAACCAGCGCGAGCAAAACGCCTGGCAGCCGTTTATAACCGCTTATACAATTCGGAGATTGAGCGGGTCTTCGACGGGTCCTATCTCTCATTCCCTGGAATGTCAGAGACCTGGAAGAAGCGCCTGTATCCCTGGCAGCGGGATTTTGTTGCAATGGCCATCGAGACTCCTGGAGCTTTGAATGGGTATCCGGTTGGAGCCGGGAAAACCTCGATTGAGGTCATGGTGGCCATAACCCTGCGACAACTTGGGATTATCCGGCGAGCGTTGATTGTTGTTCCAAACCACCTGATTGAGCAGATTGGTTCAGAGGCCCAACAGCTTTACCCCACGGCGCGTTTCTTACTCATCTCCCGTGAGGATCTGACCAAAGAACGGAAAAAGATTTTTGCCGCCAGGGTAGCCGCTGGAGATTATGACGCTGTAGTCGTTACCCACGCAGCATTCTTTGCACTTGGCGTCCATCCTGATACCGATCGTGAGTATATCAATGAGCGTATTGCGCTTCATCGGCAGGCGCTGATTAGTCTGGACGAAGAAGAGAATGATGGGTTTAAGCGTCGAACGGTCAAACGTATTGAAAAGGAAATCGCCACCCTCCGGAGCAAGTTGGGGCAACTTGGTGGCCAGAAAGAGGACGGAATCATTCTTGAGCACCTGGCCTGCGACTATCTCATTGTCGATGAGTTTCACTTGTTCCGTAATCTGGGGCTGGATACGAAAGTAGAAGGTTTCCAGGTTCAGGGGTCGCAACGTGCTGCCGATATGGAGAAGAAACTCCATTATCTGGAGAAACAGAGCAATGGTCGCCCCTTCGCCAGCGTGTTTACCGCAACGCCTATCTCAAATAGTATGGTTGAAGCGTATGTCATTGCCTGGATGATCAACAAGAAACGGTTATTCGCGCATGGTTTCAAAACCATTGAGGCGTTTGTGTCTCAGTATGTGAGTATCCGCACCAAGATCGAGGTCTCCCCAGATGGTGCAGGATTCCGTTCGAAGACGAGGCCGGATAAATTTTTTAATTTGCCGGAATTCCAGAGCATGATGGGAACGTTCTGTGATATTCGCAACTCCAGTATGCTCAATGCGAAACGACCCAGGAGGCATAACCGACCGATTACGATACCGCAGACCCCAGAGATCCAGGCGTATGTCGATGAGTTGGTGGAGCGTGCCAGGAAGCTCAATAATAAGGAATGTTGTATTCTTCCCAATGGGATGAAGGATATGATGTTGCTCGTGGCTATGCATGGCCGACAGGCGGCGCTTTCTCTGACGTTGCGGGGTATGCAACCGACTCATGAACCCAAGCTGGAAGCGGTGGCTACGTCGATGCTGGCAGTCTATAAACGGCACCAGATTGATATGGCCCATTTGCCAGGAACACACAAAAGCTTACAAATCGGGTTCTGTGATCTTGGCACGCCGAATAAAGATGGCGACCAGGTATACGGTCTCCTCAAACAACTCCTTATCCGTGGAGGCATCCCGGCCAGGGCAATCCGCTTTTCTCATCAGGCCAGGACGATCGCTGAGAAGGCAACCCTGTTTCAGCAGTGTCGAAATGGGGATGTCGCTATTCTCCTGGCATCCACGAAGATGCTTGGCGTTGGCACAAACATCCAGACCAGGGCTGCGGCACTTCATCATATTGATACTGCCTGGACCGCGACGGATATGGATCAACGAGAAGGACGTGTGCATCGGCCCGGTAATCTCTATAAGGACATCGAGATTTTCTATTACGTCCAGGAGCGCACGTTCGACTCGTATACCTATCAGATCCTGAAAAATAAGGCCGGTTTCTATGATCAGTTGTCTCGAAAAACATTCTCTCGTCAGAGCGGTATTCGTGAGATTGATGCACAGGGAGATGTGGAAATGACCTTCGGTCAGGTGCTCGGAGCAGCCACGGGCAACCCTCTCCTGTTAGAAAAGGCCGAGATCGACATTGCTATTGGTCGTTTGCAACGGCTTGCCAATGCACATGAACAAGCCAAACGCAACGATATGGGAGAGGCCAGGCATTGTCGAGATATTGCGGATCGATATAAAAAGAATCTCACGATAGGACAAACGATCCTCGACCACCTACATACATCATCCTTCAAAGGGTTTCAAACCCCAAGAGGGGAGATGCTGGAGGATCGGCAGAAAATTGGTCTCTACATTGCGAATGAAGCGATTAAAGGGCTTTTTGAACGCCGCACATCCTGGATCAATATCGGCTCCTTGGGCGGAAACAGTCTGTTTCTCCATAGTACTGGCCGGATTGAAGATGGCGAGATTGTCCAATTTTCCGCAGACATCTATGTTGGCTCGACGGAAAATTTCATCACGAGACAAATCATTCCGTTTTCCTGGCTCGGTGAGCGACAGCAATGGAGGATTACCGAGTGTCTCGAAAAGTTTTTTGCCTCGTTAGAAGAGGAGGTACCGAGAGGGCCTGCTTTGATCGCCAAGAGGCTGGTGGAGGCACAGGAGTTTGAGGATCGTTCCACACGACCATTTCCCCAGGAAGCGGAACTCCGTGATCTCCTTATTCGGAAAATAGCGCTGGATAATCACGCCGCGAAGATTGCTGCTGGCGCTGACGCAGCGGAGATTGAGGCAGAACGCCAGGCATTGTTAGCCAGTGCCACCAGTAATTATAGCCAGTTTGGGAAGGACGTTGTTGAAGCCACGGAGGATGGCGAATACGAACCGACCTTGCCAGTGATTGAGGTGGAAGCCCTACCCGTTCCATTGGTTATCCCCACGTATGAGGAACTGATTCCCGCTATCACTGCTCAGGTGGCCAAAATGAGCCTTGAGGAATTGACGGAGTATTCCCTGTTTGGGAGTGCATTACCAGAGAAGGTGACGTCTCCCGACAAAATGAAAGCGAAAAGAAAAGGAGGATCACGCAAACCGAAGGCCGAGCCACTATACAAACAGCAGGAACTCTTAGTGCGTGACTTCATACCGCGTCCGTCTCTAATGAATCTTGCCCCGCTCGATGACCAGCAGCGTGGTCAGCTTATCCTATTAGACACACTGGAGGAGGTGGACGTAGCATAGGGTAAAAAGGAGGGAAGGATGTTTCAGTTGCTGGCTCTCGCCGTGAACCTGCTTCCCTCTATTAACGCGAAAAACGCGCCAGGGAAGCAGGGGATGTATACCCGGAAAACATTCCGTGAAGAGATGAAGCAAACCAGACAGGACGCACAGACCCAAGTTGCAGCTGCTCGTTGGGTCGTCACCAAAGAGGATTGTTATGTGCTCTTTGGGACCATCCCCTTTTTCCTCTGGCCTGGTGAGCAGCCATTTGCTCGGAAACGGGACCTGGATAACTACTGGAAAGCGTTACTTGACGAACTGGTGAAAGCGCGCGCGCTCTGGGATGATAGCCTGGTTGTGGGTTACTGGTCAGCGCTTCGCTTTGAGTATGATCCTCGGAAGCTCCTGGCGGAACTCTGTCTCTACCGGTTTTCCCAACAGGAATATGAGAGGCAACCCCCCATGCAGGCTCTTTTTGACGATTGGGCGAAAAGACAGTATAACCAGACAAGTACAACTGACAGAAAAGAAGGGAACGGCACTGACTGATGTATAATTTGATTGATCCCATGCAAGGATCAGAGACGCTGGCAACGTTTACTTTTTCACAAGAAGCGAATCAAACCCTGGAAGCCATAGGCATTCACATCGCAAGTTTGTTTCCCTCTGTGGCTGAGACGCCCAATTTTAACCCGGAATGGATACTCCAGGAGCTAAAACAGTGTGAAACTCTTCTTACGGAACATATCGCGGAACAGGCCAGCATCCTACCAGAGCCGGTGCAAGGGCCAACGGTTTCGCACCCGAGACCACCAGAGAGTAGCATTCTGAAAAAGCCCACCTGGGAGATTACCCCAGATGAAGCCATGCGTGCTGCCTGGCGGCATGATACAACCGGACCCAATGGGGAAGCGTTGACCGAATACTCTTTTACCCCTCCTGCCAGCTTTACCCAGATGACGATACCAACGGCGACAAATACTGAGCGTGTGCAGCTTCAGGCGGCGCAGACCGAACTAACGTCTTTGCAGGGGTTCCTCCAGTATGCGCAAGAGCACCCTGGTCTGACCCT
>KBS_DFR1_sep09DRAFT_1000025_pt1 | contig 5255 bp, 4 predicted proteins | sample KBSGLBDFR1Sept09_FD_9215 | JGI IMG/M metagenome (IMG submission 9215)
ATTGTCGCATCTGTGCTTTGCAGCGTGCCAAACTGCAGTTTATTTGGCGTCAACATAAGCATTCCGCCCATAGTAGATATCGCGGTTGTATAGCTGTTCCCAGGCTATGATTTTTGTTTTCCCCCTTCGTTTAAAGGCAACAAAGTCAAGCGCAAACGGCGCTTCCAGGCACAGGTCGTAGGAAGACATGGTGCCTTTTTCGGTCGCCCAAAAATATATCCACCAGCAGTTGTGCGGGGATCTGTCCATGAAAATCTCTTTGCCATCGGTCCAGCAGGTTGCGCCCATAAGCAGAAAACCTGGACGACAAATAATAGTGCCGCTGAAAAAGCAACGTAGGATGGTTTGAGCCAGAGCACCTTCGGGCTCGTTCTCCGCGTACCACTGTTTTGCGATTTCTCCGACATTCACGTTTTAATAATGAAATAACAAACAGCGAATGGCTGCATGACGTTGTGAGCTGCGTTTCCACCATTGTTCTGCACGCTAACACCAGTGGGAGCAGCAAACATTGAATCTTGTGTGTCGCTAGTATTCGCTTGTCCGCTAGGGTAAAAAATTTGATTAGCGCCGCCTTGCACACCTATCGACGTCCCGGTTGGATTTGAATAAGTGTGGTGATGAAAGTTCATGATGTGGCTATGAGGAGGATCATTGACGCCGTGTCCGTGGTTTGCCATTTCAGCCACGCTTAAGGTGTGTGCCTCCTCACCACCCCTACTTCCGAACGTTCGAGCAGTGATTCCAGGCGCTGCCGTGTTCACGTAGCCGATCGGCGTTCGTCCGCGCATGTCTGGCAAGTTAAACGTCGTTATACTATCACCCGCTCCCCAGTAAGTTCCGATGGCGGAAAAGAGTGCCGCGAAAGTTGTCCGGCTGACCGCACTTCCATCGCAGAATAACCATCCAGCTGGAAACCCTGGACCACCAAAAAGATGGATCGTTCCTGGAGCGATCAGTAAAGTAACCAGAGCGTCGGAGAGTTTGGCCAGCGTAACAGCTTTGTCCTGGATCGAATTGGTATCGACCTTGGTAACGGTGTCTAAGAGGAAGCCAATCGTGCCGCCGGAATCGATAGTCTTGAACCGTCCATTGATGTCTAGACCTAAAGCCCTACCGACTCTGCCGGGCCGCCACAAACCAATACAGGGAAAATACCCATCATTCGCGGCGTTCGTTGTCGTAGTCTGAACAGCAAGACCGCCATTGACCCCAGAGCTTGAATTTACCACCGTATCGATGGTCTGACTCAATTTGCCGACACCGGTGTCGCCAGCTTTGTTGACCGGCGTAAATCCGAGATTTGCAGCTGCCGCNCCGGTTGCCATTGTACGCCCGTCGATCGCGCCGTCGTTGATATCGCCATTCTTGATCGATTTGGCTTGATATGCTCCCGAAGGGACGACGTTCGGTAAGAAAAGGCTCGGACGCGCGATGCAACCATCCTGGAGCATCGTGGAATCGACGCTCGGAGCGGTAACAAACAGACTCGTGTCATCGACAAACTCAGTCGCCAGTTCGCCGATTTGAAATTTGAGCCGGCTAAAGAGCACGTTCTTTGAGGGATCATTGATTGCACCCGCTGGAAGCTGGATAGCAATCAAGAGCCCGTTCGCGACATTAGTCATCGAGGAAAAATCGATAGTCGAGGTCATCAATACCCATGTCGCATTTGTTGCCGTTTGCAGATTGACCGTCGAACGGAGCGTGACCGTATTGAAATTATTGAATGCGTCGCAGGTGTAGATGTTCAAGACCGGCGATATCGTCAGTCCCGTAGCGTTGTACTCGTATCCGCTAAAGGTGCATTTCCTGCGTAGCGTTGCCGAGAGGTCACCGTTGATTTGCTGCCCAAACTCGACCGTGCTGACACTTGCCGCACCTTGGATCTCGGCACTGAAAAGACTGAATTGATCCGGGACAGTCTGCGAGCGGAGAAACGTGACCGGAGCACCTTGCGGACGCACACTCCAATAATTAGCATTGGTAGTCCAGACATTTACTGGACAGCTTTTGCCGGCCGGCGTAGTCCAGAAACTCGAATAGAAATTTCCGTTCCGAAAGAAGTTCTGATCGTTGACCGGATCGGCAAGCGCCAACTCGACGATCGGCGTTGCCATCAAGTTGATCTTATCGACCGTGAGAATGTCCCGCGGTCCCAACTGGTAGCTCGGTTTAACAATTAAATCGCCCGTACACTACTCTGTAGTTGACGCTACAGCCTCCAATTTAGGTTTGCGGTCGCGGCTCTCTCTGATCCTCATAAGCTTCTAGCGACACCTGGCGGATATTGATCGCGCCTTGGGTGTTCTCAATCTTGAACTGGATGTAACGACTCATGAGCCCGATGTTGAACCGTTCGTTTTCTTCCTGCGTTCGCTCAAGCTGCACACCGTTGTAGCCAAGCATCAGGGGCAACCCAACTGAATAGTCTTCACGACGACCTTTGCGATGATCGTCATTGGAATTGAGCGGGTTCCAGAGTGGCATGTTCCACATCTTGTACTTCGTGCGGTTTTTTGTCTTGTTGCTGACGAGGGTTTTGGCCGTGTTACTGTCTGGATAAGCTTTGACGGTGAACTGCGGGTTCCAGGTTCCACAGACCAGTTCCATGCGTTTGAAGAAACTCCGATTACCAGGTCCGGAATAGCCGCGGAGCATGACCGCCGTATCGATCTGGTATTCAAAATCCTGCGTCGCGCCCATCAGATCGGTCTTGCCCTGCTCGAGGAGCAGGATGATCCCTTTGATGCGATCGATCGCATAAAGCCTGCGCTCACCGTTGTAGTCCATCTTGATGAGGTCATCGATTCGAAAGTCTGGATCTCCAAAGGTGTCGATCGATTCCCAAAAACCGCTGACGATGTTGTACACGATCAGACAATTATTGCGGACTGAGTTTTTCAGAGGCACTGCGAAGTACAGGCGATCGCGACGATATTGTGCTCTGATGAGATTTGCGGCATTCCAGTTGATCGAATCGATGACAGGTTTGATGAAGTCGGAAATTGGCACATCGTCTGGCTGCGGTGTGTTCACAAATACCTGGCTGATGCGGAAGACTCCGCTCTGACTCATGAAATAGATGTCGCCGCCAATGTCCACTACGGCTCGCCTTCCAACTAGACCTAGTGAGCCAGGAAGCTTAGCCAGCTGGGCACCGGAGAGGTCGCCGCTTACGCCTATGACCCGGAAGATCGAGTGGCGTTTAAAACAGATGACCTGGCCTTGCTGCCAGGGAAAGATTCGGACGAGATCATCACTTTCTCCCTGGTTAATTTGGAAGTCGTCAATAGTCCAGTCGTACTCGGTGTAATCGGCAATGTCTGAAACGGCGATTCGGTCTTTGCCGTAAGGGACCAGCATTCGGTTGGCGGCATTTTCGGCATAATAGGCATTGGGAACGGTGACCCGGCCGCCGGCCGGTGGCGGAAAGTTTTCCCAGTAAACCGACCAATCGCCATGCCACAGGAGCGGGACTTTTAGGGGCCCGCGCCAAAGAAAGAACACGTCAAAGGATTGGCTGAATTCCACCGGTTCTTCGATCTTTTCCGACATCGGAATAAACCGCGGATATTCGCCATCTCGAACGAACCAGACTCCGCTTGCCGTCGCGATTGCCAGCCACTCCAAGCCGTTCGGATTACTGAAAAGTCCGGTGCCGAAAATCTGGTTATAAGCGACTGTATTGAGCGCTCCCGGGCACAGCGATCCCAGTCGCGTCTCCAGGCCGCCGTTCTCGATTCGGCAATTGTAGCCTTCTCGATAGAACCCGGGTTTGATCGAGGCGGGATCCTTGCTCTTCATGTCCATCCCGATAAAGGTCGAATCTCCGTTAGGAGTCTGGATCTCGTCGAGCGGCTTAGGATGTGCCCAGCGTGGCAGTGGCTACCTCCTTCTAGTGAATTCCCAAGAGCGGCAGCAGTTGCAGAATGAGCCAGATCACGAATAGCACGACCACGACGACCCGGACGATCTGGGCGTATGGCGCAAAAAACGGTATCTGCATGAGCAGCCATAAGAGCAATCCGACAATGATCGCCGCGATCAGGATATGGATAATCAGCGTAATCACTTTCCTTGCGAGCTTCGACCGGTGTAGGGGCTTGGTTCGTCAGGCCGGGTATCAGTGTCAACGTCCGGACTCATCGGCAAATTGTCGCGAGGTGTGACGGTCGGTTTACCGTAAACTCGCGGATTATCAGGACTATCGTGTTTCGGTTTCGGAGGTGGCATTTTACGTTTGGGGTTGTGGTTCATCCGGACTCGGGGCAGGCTGCGGGACTCCACCCGAACCGCCAAACGGAGCGGGGGCTGGCGGTATCACAGGCGGCGGTAATTGCTCATGCGCTGGTTTTGGAGATTGCGCCTTTTTCTGCGGATAGATTCCTTTAGGATCAGGAATATCGTGTTTATGTTTATTCGGAGCAGGCATTAGGTGTTTCCTTATTAAATTTCTGAGGCGATCCGTTTTAGCCTGGCCAAGCCGCCCCAGGCTTTCGTCAAAGTGTTAGCCGTATCAAACCAAACTTTCGGCGGAGTCCATTTGGCTATCGAGGCAGGAAAAACCAAATAGACGATTGTCTTCGATTCAATTCCTCCCTTGCGCGGATCTGAGTTAATTTTCAGCGAATTGGCCAAGCGCATCGAAGCTTCGCCAATCTTGTTCCCAGGACCGGTATCGGCAAAAATTGCGTAGCAGTTGTCACCGGTTTTTTCATTGTAAACCAGCCCGCAATCGCCAAGCTTCGCGCCGTTAAAATGTCCACCCGGCAAGACGAAAAACGGGATGACTCCAGAATCGATGTAACGATATTGGCTGTCATCCGAATAGGCCGGATCTAGATGCGAGGTGCCGCTCACGTACATTCCCGGTGCGGGTTCGTAGACTTTTTGAACGAGCGGATAACCGTTTGCGTCCGTTGGGCCGCCCCACCAGTCTGACCCTGGCGTACCGCCATTAGCCGTATAGTCCAAGCCGCTGTTGTCAGGTCCGTAAGCCCGCGGACTGCCGTCACAGTCAATCGCCATGCCGGCTTTAAAGACGAATGATTTCGGAGTGCCGGTGACCGAATAAATCGTTACGCCAGCGACTGAATCTATTTTTGTTAGGTCACTCATTGGAAAGTTCGTTGAAACCAATTTGGTCCGTTCTTTTTGACCTGTTTAATGGTCTTCTGAAGCTGTTGGCGTTTAGCGGCTAGTGCAGCTTCCTCTTGCTGGATACGGACCTTATCCTGGGTAGTGACAACCTT
>KBS_DFR1_sep09DRAFT_1000026_pt1 | contig 5180 bp, 10 predicted proteins | sample KBSGLBDFR1Sept09_FD_9215 | JGI IMG/M metagenome (IMG submission 9215)
TGAGGGTGCCGTCTGGTCCCGAAGGGACCACAGCCGAGACCTTCTTCTTGGCGTCTGTGTCGTCGGCGGGAGCCTCGGCCTTTGGTGCGTCGTGTTCGTGTTCCTTCGCGGTGGGCGATGCCATGAGAGCCTCCTTCTCGTTGTTGGGTTACTGCCCTAGTGAGGTATGCAAGCCTCGTGCCAATATGAAGGAACCTATTGAAATTCCAACATTTCTAGTATTGTTGACGTAGCTCCGCCTAAACGTCAGCGGGTTTGTTAGCCTAAACTTGGAGGCTATGTTCCAGGCCCCGTAGGGGCTTCAGAGATTGAAAGGGCCAGATGGCCCGCCTCTGGCAGATTGTGTAAATTTTCTGCGCGATTTGGTGGGGGGGTACCCTGCGGGTCCTCCGCTTGCAACCTGTGTTGGGGGGCTGCTAGCTAGTTAGAATGTCGTTGCGAGATAGTTAGCATCATGGTGGTGGCCGGGCCAGGCAGTAGAGCGAGCCAGACCCCCATATAGTTGTGAGTGTTGTTGAGAACATTGTTTGCTATCAATCCTCCGGTTCGGTTAGTGAGTGGATCCGGCTAGAGAGACTTGGCTAGCCGGATCCTACTCATGTGGTCTAGGCTACTTGGTAGCCTTTGCGGACTCCGCGTCCTCCGCGTCCAACATGGACTCGATTGTGTCCATGCCGAACGAAGCGACCTGATCGCCCACCGACTTGACCGCCCCACGAGTGAGGTGATCCACGTCATGCCCCAAGCGGACCATGATCCTCTTGAAGCGAGCAAGCTCGGATCCTTCCAAACGGATGTAGGATCCTTCGCCCTTTGCAGCCTTTTCCGCAGGGGTTTCCTTGCGGACCAGACCGCGTGCGGGCTTTGTGGTCTCAGTTGCGTCGTTTGCCATTGCTGTTCTCCTTTCTTTGGTATTCGGCTGGCTTGGCTTTGTTAGTGTGATCGGCGGCTAAAGCCGCGTGCGATCCTTTGTTGCCGTGTCCAGCGTCACTGTCATGCTGTCTCTACCACTACTGACGGTCGCACGCAAGCGATTGTGTCGCGGGCTGGTTGCCTTTGCCACTCGGCTAGACGTGCGGACCATACCACATGAGGAAGCAAGCGCCGTGCCTAACAATCGTCAATGTTTCCGCAGGTCTGGCTACTGACCCGGTTGGATACTGTGTACCGCGGCTGACACACCCAAGAGCTATAGCATCTGGCTAGGCGCTTGCGTCCTGGCGGTGCTATGCTAAGATCCTTAGCATGAGCGCCTGGCCACATCCAGCAATGTTGATAGCTTTGTGGATAGTTTGTGAACTCGAGAGCTCCCTAGCTCGAGCTAGCCCCAAGATAGAAATCATGTTTATCCAATTGCTAGAAATGATGTGGCTACAAAAAGTTGCTAGAAATGTTGGGGCTTCAGAAGTTGAAGCGCAAACAAGGGTAATTGGTATTCTTCGTTCTTGATTAAAACGCATCTTCAAACAACACCAACACACACACACCCCTAATAGGGGGGTGGTTTTTAATCACTAATACAAATGATCAATTACGAGCACTAACAAGACGCTCCAGGATGCTCCGCATCCTACTATCACTCTGCCTGGCAGCTGCTCCCCACCCGGAGCCAGGCACGAGAATCAACCCCACTAAAAGTGGCTCATAATAGAAAATTGAGAGGTTTCAGATTATTAGCATCATGCTCCTGGCTAATCACCTTTGTGTGGTCCTTGAATTGCATACAGTAATAGGCCCTACCAAAGGAGGATCGAGATTATGTCCGTCCGCCGTATAAACTACTACCAGCTCTCAATTCTAAGACAACGATTAGAGGAAATACCACCGGAAGATGGAGGTCCCGTTAGCTTTGATGATCTACCACGAGAAGTAACGGATGCTCCCTGGTTTGAACAACGTGAGTACTTCCAGAACGTGCTCGAGCTCGCTTACTGCGTCAGGTGCAAGCTCCCAATACCCAATAACTGGGCCAGTGATGGAGGAACGGATATCTGTCATGATCACTACAAACAGAATCAAGAGGCATGGGAGCGTGTCAGAGAACGACGGAGACTCATTCCTCTTCATCGAGGAGTTAATGTTCGCGGCCAAGTGAAGTACCAGCGGCGCCTCGCAAAGCGACAGCGTGAGGAGGAAATACGACTAGATGTACAGGATACAATGAGTCGTCTCGCTATCGAACAAACACACAATACAACGCCGGCGTTCGATGTGGACAAGATGCTAGACCGGATGAAGAAGAAGAACTAGTCCAACAAAGCACGATTGTTGCCGCTTCAAATCGTTGAAGTCGTAAGAGCGAGAGCTCGTGGCATTCCCAAGATCTACAGCCACCAGCTCTCGCTCTCCTACTTGGCACCCGTACCCGCGNACGGGCGAATCTGGCATTGACAGCCTGGCGCGGAACAGGTAAGGTTCTACTGGTGCCCCAGATCACCCGCCAGACCGCTTGCAAGATCAATAGCAAGCATGGGCTATCCAGCTACCAAGCTAACATGGTAGACCGCCCGAGCTTGCCTGATCTGCGAACGGATCTACACACGGGCACTAAACTAAAAGGAGACCTTTGATGGAGAACAAGCGGAAGTTGATCTACGCACCTATTGATGCGGAGATCAGGATGGACCAACAGGAAAAGCGGCGGCAGTACGCTCTTACCTACAAAAAGAAGAACCTAGGAGCCGGTGCCCGCACAAGGAACGAGCCGAAGCGCGTGGTCGAGATGATCCAACCGGACAGCGGGAAGACGATCCGGAGCATCCAGACCAAGATCATGACCCCGGAGCTAAAGGCCAGGATCACGATGGCCATCCGGGAAGTCAATGATGCACACAAGATCTACATGCAAAAGCTCAGCGCCTTGGCGGCGCTGGGTCCGATCTCGGAGGATGATGCAGCAGACCTTAACTGGAATGCATCGCGCGCCCTTCCCTACTTTCCCAAGTCTGAGAAGTAGCACATGGAACTGATCTACTGTCTAGTATTTCTCATCGTGGCTGTTCTCGCTCTTGGCATATTTGCGGCCTACGCCGTTTGGGAGTAATCCATGGACAACCCGATCTATTTCATCAACACTGAGTTTAACGAGGATGGGAACCGGATCATCCTTGCACTCCTACAGTACAAAGTCTCGCAAGCGATCAAGCTAGGCGAGGGTGTGCTAGATGTGCCCAGCATCTCGCTCACACCGGATGAAGCACGAGATCTCATCGAGGAGCTCTCGCATTACGTCAAGGCCGCAGTTGGCGGAGATGCCTAGCCAGTATTACTGCCCGGATCTACCTGGTACAACAGGTAGATCTAAGGAGTAATCCAGCTCCCACAACCGAGAAGGAATCATGAACACAAAAGAAGAATACCGCAAACACGTCTCGGATCAGACCTATCACGCGCTAGAGTCGGCCGGCGATCTATGCCGCCTCCAGTGCCAGGAGGACCCCGATCTGCTCGACTTCATAGCCGACGGGATCTGGCGCTTTCTGTCCGATGGGGACGTCTTCGATCAGGTGATGATCACGTTCTTCCAGAAGAATCCGGAGTACGTGGGGCATTGCTTGGCGAACCTCGATCCCGACCTAGCGCGCAAGATCGTTGGCGAGATCTTGGATTGATCCCCGGATCGACCTGGTCCCAGCTAGTCGAGGCCCAGCCTCGAGATCAGCCTCGAGATCAGGTCGATCTAAGGAGTAATCCCACTCCGGGCGCCTTGCGCCCATTAACAGAAAGGAAGATTATGCGTTGTGATTGTGAGCACTTGAATTGCGAGCTGGGTAGCCTCAGGCTCCCGGCTCACCACAAGGCCGGAGCCTGTACCAGGTCGGCCGTCATCAAGCACGAAGCGCACGGCATGAAGGTCAACCTCTGTGTTGAGTGCCTAAAGCGCTTCGAGGAAACGAGCAAAGGAAGCTAACCAATGAGCAAGTACGCCATCGTGGACAAGTCGGGAGGGGCTGACGCCTCCGGTGATCGGACCAATGTTTATGGTCCGTTCGATACGCTCGAGATAGCTCAGGCGTTCGGGGACGTCAACCTCAACCATTACTCGATCTATCCGATCACGGCTCCTACGAACGGTCAGCCTTGTGACCCTAGGTGCGAAGTGATCACGCACTACCCGCTCAAGTGGGTTACGGTGCATCACCTGTTCAATCTCGCACAGGCCGCACAGTGTCTCAAGAGCGAGTACAGCCCGCACGATTGTCACTGTGACATCTCGCCGAGCGTCTCGCATATCCTGGGGTTCTACCAGGGTAAGGCCGATCGCTACCCCCAGGATGGCGAGGCTCTCGACCTCGTGATCGAGGACCTGATCGCCTGCACCTCGCACTACGAAGACGTGCATCTGGAGCAGCCGTGATCTGGGGCATCAACTTCAACGGCCAGGCAATCCCGCCTGGCTTCGAGAAGAAGTTCAAGAAGCGGATCAAGATCGCGTGGCTACCCCGCGGTCACCACTACCACCTGGTCGGCGTGGCTGACTCGATCACATCGAGGAACGACATGCTGATCCAGGCGGACAACGGCCACCGTCTTCTACACGTTGAGATACGGAAGACAGGCGGCCCGACTCTCTACGGTGTCTATGCATACTAAACTGATCCGGATCGACGAGGAAGTCTCGGCTCTCATTGAGAGCTGCAAGACCCCCGAGCTGAACACACCCAACAAGGTCTTACGGGATCTGTTCGGTCTGCCGCGGACCCCCGGTCTGCCCCAGACCGAGCACGCGTTCGACAAGTGCGAGGCGTGCGACCGGGCTGCCGAGGTCGTCCTCGAGGCCCACAGGATCTCGACTAACCAGATCGTCAAGGTCATGGTGTGCAAGGATCACATGCTTGACCCTGGCCCGTTGCTGGATTGGTGACAGCAACCAACCTACAGAAGGAGAAAGAAGAATGAGCAAGACAGCCACGCAGTCCCTCGAGGAGATCAGGGCCAGGATGGCCGAGTCGTTCGGCAAAAAGCCCTGCAAGATCGAGATCAGCGTCGACGAGGCCATCGCAATCAAGATGGTGATCGAAGACGCGATCAAGACCAACAGCGACGAGTTCATCGTCAACCTACTCAAACTCGTGCCCATGCGTATCCAGCAGGGTCTGGATGGGGTCAAGCCGTAACCATGAGCAACAAGTGCAAGTGCGGGGGCCAGATGCGGTTTGCGTACGACACAGTCAGCGCAT
>KBS_DFR1_sep09DRAFT_1000027_pt1 | contig 5162 bp, 1 predicted proteins | sample KBSGLBDFR1Sept09_FD_9215 | JGI IMG/M metagenome (IMG submission 9215)
GTCGTGCACAGCGCGCCGGGCTCGTGCTGAACGAAGGCAATTGAGAGACTTGAATTGGCCGGACTAGCCAGCCAATTACTCATCCCAGGCGGCCCCAAAAATGATCCACTTTGCCAAGTGTCCGCGGCGGGAGCAATCGAGGCAGAACCACAGGCTAACGTAATGCCTAATTCATATCCCACAGTCCCAGGAGACAGATTCCAGGTAGCGGCCCCTGTCCAGACTGGCAGATTAGGCAAGGTAACTATAGTTGTAAGCCCAGTGGAAGGAATGGTTAATAGTTTGGTCAACGAATAGGTGGTAGGAATATTTCGCAGATAAAGACCCACTGTAACTGGCGCATTACTTGCGGCAATAAAGATTGAAAGTGAATGCGCATCTTTAATTAGTTCGCGTAATCGAGGCCCTTCAATCCATTGACGAATTACACAATATTCGTTCGTGCTAAGAGTGGCTTGCGGTGTGACAAGTGTAAGAAAAAGCCGACTTTGGCTGATTGCAAAATTGGTTCCTGGTACAAGAAACTGGTTCCCGGATAATTGTTGCGTACTGACCACTCCTGTTGCTAAATTTTTAGCTATTTGCCATCGATCGACCACGAAAACACCAGAAGCTGGATTGGGTAATGCAGCTCCAGCTTGTCGTTGATCACACTCGAACGTGCTATTTTGTAATGCGTTAAAGCTGCGGAGGCGCACGCTCCAGATTACCGGCTGTAACGGCTGGCAGTTATTTGTGCCGTCGACGAAATCTGTCGTGTTGCCGCTGGTCTGATTCAAGAGACCTTTAGTCGATGAGCCAGCGAGCGGAATCTGGTCGCTCCCGGTAACGTGACTTGCCTCATGAGCCGAAGGCGTAAACGCCGTCGGAATTGAAAGCAGATCTGAATAGGTTATTGAAACCGGATCACTTCCACCATGCTCGTGAGTCGTATGGTGCGCAGTTGGCGTTCGGGCATTGGTCAATTGGGGATCATCGCCAGAAACGGTTTGAGCATGCGTAGTCGCCGCGACCCCAGCAGCAGTTCCTTGGACCAGAAGTAAAGAATCGCTGCCGAGCGTTGCTTTGTTGTTCGCATTCGCGCTGACCGCGGTCGGCCCAGCCGGCCCAGTTGCACCGGTCGGACCTTGACTCCCGGTTGCGCCGGTTGTGCCTTGTGGTCCCTGTGCTCCAGTGGTTCCCTGGATACCCTGCGGCCCCTGAGCGCCAGTCGCACCCATTTGGGCAATGATTGACCAGTGCGTGGTATCAACGGCCGGATCGTTGCCGGTATTAGCAACCGTACAAACGTACGAGCTCCCGGTACGGCTAACCGTATCATAAGCTGCATAAGCAGTGCTGACACTCCAAACCCCGCGCCAAGTGTATCCTTGGCCCGTTGCTCCAGTAGCCCCTTGCGTCCCCTGTGGACCCATCACTCCGGTTGCTCCTTGCGGCCCCTGTGAACCGGTAGCACCAGGTGCTCCCGTCGGACCGGTTGCACCTATTTGCGCAATTATGTTCCAGTGAGTTCCCGGATCGGTAGCCGGATCATTCCCGACATTGGCGCTTGTTAATCCGACATACGAACTCCCGTTCCGGCTAACCGTATCATATGGCGCATAAGTTGTTCCAGATGCCCAGGCACCTCGCCAAGTATAACCTTGGCCGGCTACACCGGTTACCCCTTGCGGTCCCGTAGCGCCTTGTGGTCCGACGGGCCCAGTCGCGCCGGTCGCGCCAGTTGACCCGGCGGGTCCTTGCGCACCGGCCGGACCTTGCGCACCAGTCGCCCCAGTTGGTCCAGTGGGACCAGCTGGACCAGTTGCGCCGGTAGCCCCCGCTGGCCCCTGGACCCGGCCTACATCGACCCAAGTGCTACCCTGCCACGCCCAGCCATGTCCGGTATCAGCCGCAATCCACAGATCGCCTTGGGTATTACCGCTGGTTGGCAAATCGGCAGCCGTCGGCACCGTGCCCTTAATAACCAGAGATGCTCCGACCGGTCCGGTTGGCCCAATTGGTCCTTGTGGGCCGGTTGGCCCAACTACGCCCTGAGCTCCAGCCGGTCCCTGCGGTCCAGTAAGGCCCTGCGGCCCAGTGGCTCCAGTCGGCCCTTGCGCACCGGTAGCGCCCTGCGGACCAGTCGCACCCTGTGAACCGGTTGCCCCGGTCGGACCTTGCGCACCAGCGGTTCCAGGTGGCCCTTGCGCACCAGGATTGCCAATTTGCGCAATGATTGACCAATGGGTGGTGTCAAAAGCTGGGTCATTCGCTGTGCTGGCAAGGATACAGACGTAAGAGCTACCCGCTCGGTTGACTGTATCGTAGGGCACATAGGCAGTTGAATTTACCCAGGTACCGCGCCACGTATAGCCTTGCCCGGTTGGACCCGGTGGGCCAATCGCTCCGGTGTTGCCGATGGCACCGGTCGGTCCTTGCGGTCCCTGTGGACCAGTGGATCCGGTCAAACCCTGTGGACCTTGTGGACCTGCATTGCCTAGCGGCCCCTGGGGACCGGTGTTGCCAATTGGCCCTTGAGATCCGGTTGCACCCGTCGCGCCAACCTGAGCGATGAGCGACCAATGGGTTTGGTCAAAAGCCGGATCATTCGCTGTACTGGCTAAAATGCAAACGTACGAACTCCCGGTACGGCTGACCGTATCATAAGGCAGATACGACGTTGTATTGACCCATGCGCCGCGCCAAGTATACCCCTGACCAGTCGGGCCAGACGGCCCTTGCGGCCCGGTGTTCCCGGTTGGACCAGTTGCGCCAGTCGCCCCGGTCGCACCGTTCGGCCCTTGGGGCCCTTGGCTGCCAGCGGCTCCGGTCGGTCCTTGCAGACCAGTCGCGCCAGTCGCGCCAATCTGGGCGATCACTGACCAATGGGTCGCGTCAAAGCTAGGATCATTAGCGGTGCTCGGCACGATGCACACATAAGAGCTGCCTGTACGACTAACGGTGTCATAAGGGACGTAAGCCGTCGTGTTTACCCACGCGCCGCGCCAGGTATAGCCTTGGCCAGTCGGACCAATTGGGCCGGTAGGTCCCGTAGCGCCCGGTGAACCCGTCGAACCAGTCGGCCCTTGCTGGCCCTGGGATCCCTGCAATCCCTGCGGCCCTTGAGCGCCTTGCGGTCCTGCAGGCCCTTGCGGTCCCTGCGGCCCCACGCCACTCAACGCATTGCCACTCGGTGCCGTCGAACCTGGCGCTTGGTTAACGCTGTAACCCAAGTTCTGCAAAGTAAGATTAGGCGGCGCTACTGCGGTCACTTTCAGATAACCGACTGGATCAACGTAGACGATTAGACCGACACCAAAGACCGACGCATTAGCTACTTGAGCTGTAGCCGTCGCGCCCACCGTGGGCATCGTGAAAACGGCGCTTAAAGTCGTGTTAGCACTCGCACCCCCTGGAGGCCCCTGCGGTCCTTGCGGCCCGGTTACACCGGTTGGTCCTTGTGGCCCAATCGGCCCAATCGGCCCCTGAATACCCTGGTGCCCGTAATTGACATCAATGTGCGAAGCCGGAACGTACGCCACATCGATGCTCGTCGACGGCAACAGCGTGACCGCAATTGGTGTCGGCGCTAAATCGACCGTGCAATCTATTTCGACGCTCATGTGACAGGGACAAGACGTTGACCGACGCTCGGGTTCAGAAAAACGGTTCCAGCAATAAGCTCGTTCGGATCACCGCTTACGATGATCGCGCGCAGATCCCAGTAATAAAGGAACTTGGCTTCGATCGAGTTGATGATTGCCGCGGGCACAGTCCACGAGGCGACGCCGTTTGTACCTGCTCCCGTCGCGACCAGCCAATCATGCACGTAAATGGCCGGCGGCACGGTATCGGCATCGTCGAGCGCTTTTTTCATCGTGAACATGAAATGCCAAGAGCTGATGTCATGCGGCACGCCGACAACCGGCGGCACGGCATTGGGATCAGGCGGCGTATCCCAGAAGGTGACGGTGAAAGGGATCGGCGCGCCTTGGAACGCGTTTCGGATTGTAATGGCGTAGGGATCAGCGGTAGTCATGGAATTACCTCCTAAACGTGTCATCTAGCCACTTGAATTAACCCGCTGACGGCGTCCAGTTCCAGGCGGTAGTTATTCCCTATACCAGCGCTGCGGGTATGTTGGGCAACCGAATACATCGCACCGCTGGGCAGCCCGGTTGTGATAGTGGCAACGACCGTGCCGTTGATCGTAAAAATGTATTGGGTATTGGCAGGGTTGACATCGATCTGTAAATCGTAAGCCGTATCGACTGAAAATCCGGCAGTAGTATTGATGTAGTTGGTGCTCGTCGTACCGATACCAATCCGCCACTGACCGGAATTGCTGTCAGGCGAATACTCGAAAAAGGCTTGCTGTATCAAGGGCGCGTTCAGCACATAAGTACCTGCAAACCCCATTAACCCAGCCCTTAAGACGTAAGCATTGGCAGTGACCGGCGGCGTAGCCCCATTAATCGCTAGCCTGTACTTAAACGTCATTGCGCCAATCCCTGGCAGAAAATCGCCACTGGTGGCAGGCTGGTTATTACTTTGGCCGATGCACAGACCGCTCCCGTTGGTGCCGCTCGTACCGGTGCTACAGGCTAATTCAATGGAGCCTAAAAATTTCCTGGTAGCATCCTGACCATAAGTGGTCTTAACGATAGCAACCCCGCCCGCTCCTACATTGCTACTCCAACCTGCAGTAGCGAGATTCACCATGGTTATGAAATCATCCTGAAAATAAAGCCCCTGAAATATGTCAGCGGAACTCCCGACCCCGCCGCCACTTGAAGCAGCGATTGTAACCGAGGTGCCCGAATCGGTCAGAGTGATGTTACCCCCCTGAACCACTCTTTTCAGGACGCCGGTGGGCGAAGTGATCCAGCTTGTCCCGGTAGTAGTTGCATCAGTCAGCGAGCTAACTCCGCCACCCCCGCCACCAGTCCCGCCCGAACCTTGCGCCCCGGCTGGTGACACTTGCGCGCCTGAGCTTATCACCGTCCCGGCCGTAGCGTTGCCGGTCGTGCCGCTATTGGTCAATACGGCATGCGTCGCATCCGTGACAACCGACACGCTGAAGTAACCGGCTCCTGGGATAAACAGATTCTGCCCCTGCGCCATCCAGGAGGTTGCAGCAACAGTGACCGTGACCGTCGAGCCGCTGGTCGGCATCGTGA
>KBS_DFR1_sep09DRAFT_1000029_pt1 | contig 5056 bp, 7 predicted proteins | sample KBSGLBDFR1Sept09_FD_9215 | JGI IMG/M metagenome (IMG submission 9215)
CTTTGCGTTTGCGTTTGGTACCGCTTATCTTTCTGCCGCCTTTATTCTCCTTACTGGCTTGTTTTTGCGCTGCCCGGTAACTTTTACCGGTAGCATGCTGAATGTGTTTTACCTTTTTCCTAAAGGCATCCAACGCCTTGGTATTTCCACGTTTTGCCATATTAAACCAATTGAGTTTGATCGACTGTAAGAATAGGGATCGGCTTATCACTGGTTGTTTGTCCTTGTCCATAGGTGCCGCTTCCGCCGCCCGTCAAATAATACCCCGGATCATTGTTTTGCACTTGTCCAGGACTTACCGTAGGACCGTTATCCAGGGGAGCGGGATAATCCACCGTAGGTCCACCTTGCGGTATGACAATACCGGGACCGCCTGCAGGTGGTTTTATCACAATGGGATTGGTAGTAGTACCATAAGTCGTTGGTGTAATGGAAGCCCCCTGGGAAGGACCGCCCGGCGTTGTCGTAATGGGTGCCGGCAGGGATGCCGTTGCACTCTTTTTCATGAACAGGAACAACAATAGTAAAGCACCGCCTACGTACCACCCCATATTGTTTTTATTCGGTCCTTTTATGGACTTTTTACCGCCCTGGGTAACGGCCAACAGTAGTCCCCCGCCCAATAAAACCGCTGTGATCGGGTTTGCCTTGATCATAGTAGCAAGGCTGTTTGCCGTTGTTGTTGACGCTCCCCCTTGCGGAATAATCGTTACACCCGTTTGCAGTACCCCACTTTTTTGCGTAGTATAACGTGGACCTGTATAGTCAGTTGGGTAACCGTTGGCAAACGTGGTTCCTAAGATAGGATGTACCCCTGAAAAGTTTGTCATTTGCACAACACCCGGTATCGGGTAGATATACGGTATACTTCCGAATTGTGCGATCGGCCATTTCACATCCCGGCCGACATTTATCCTGGGCAATATCTGAAACGCCCGGTTGGCGGCATCCAATGAAATATCGATCGTTTGTGTCGGGTTGCGGGTTAAATAAGCTGTCCCGCTGATCAGCAGCTGGTCCAGATCGTCATTGGTACGTATGCGTACCCCGAAAGCTGCAGAGAAGAAAGCCCATGCCTGCGGGACGTAGGTATCCGGTACCTGTCCCCTGTCCTGTATCTTTTCATTGCCCAGGATATTGCGCATGTACATTTCGCCCAGGGCATAATCACCAGATGTATACGTCCGCCCTTTTATCAGGGATAGCAATGCCTGATCCGGGTTAGCCAGGAATTGCGTCAAAAAATCTTTTATCGATCCGTTGGGAAGATTGTCCAGGACATTTTGCACGGCGCTGCCCAGCCCTGGCATTGCTGCATTCATTTCCTGTTCTTTGGCTGCCAAGTCGGCTGATGTGGTACTGCTGGTGCCGCTTCCGCTTCCGCTGCTGGTTGTGGACGAACCGCCGGTATTGGTGAGCGTCCCCGGCGTGATGGAAGGGCCGCCCGTGGGTGGCGTTGGGTCACCCATGAACGCATTGCCCCGCCGTGCGAGCGTCATGGTATTGATTGGACGCTGTACTCCAGAAATTTCTACAAGTGCCATATTACGCGTTTTTGGCCGTTTATCTTTCCAATACCAGGGGTCCGGGTCCCGCTGATTGTATGTCTCCAAAACCGGATCTACCCATACCTCACCTTCCGTGCCCGGGTTGATTACTACGAACACATGGCCCAGGTTGGTACGGTCCATGATATCATACCCGGCAAACCGGTATACCCAATCAATTGGTTCACCTGTTGTCCGGCCTATGGCATCAAGTACGCCACCAATAAAAGAAGCATAATGCTTGCAATCTCCACCCCAATAATCAGCCATAGCAATGAGTGCTGCAGGCGAGCGTACCGTTTGCCGTTCCTTGCCTTCCGCTTCGTACCGGATGCTTCGTTTAACTTCATCAAAGAGCCGTTTACTGATATCGTATTCATCACCGCCTACAAAGTCCCCTGCTATCAGGTCATAGTGGGCGGCAAACTTTTCATGCCTGGAAAGGACACCCGATATTATATCCGGGATATCCTGGTTCTTCACCAGCTGGACCTCATCCCCTTTGAAGGCAGGCAATTTTGCCAATAGATTGCCCGGCATGGTTAAAACAGTTTACAGCTTATCGTATAGGGGATATCCGTATTATCGGCCGTGATTACCCCAACCATTTTCATGACGGCCTGCTGCCCTGCAGAACCGTTGTATATCGATATCGCTTCCAGGATAATTACTGCAGCATTCAGAATAACTGTTACCGGAACGGGTGCGCTGGTGGCGTTGGCCGGAATCAGCTGCCCGGTAAATGGCCCCAGCTGGCCGACTACCTGCTCATTTAAGTAAACAGTACCTTTCAGGTTATTGATATTCACGGCATTGCTGGTTGGATTTGTAGCCAACACAGAAAGATGTACACCGTTCCAATCAATTTTGAAGTCGTTCAGGGAAAGATCCAAGGATGCCAGCGTATGCAAGGATGCCACTTTGCTGATCGCAAACAGCCCCAACCCGGTTAACAATAGTGCTGCACCTGCCTTCATGGTTAAAGGTGAAAGAAATACTTTACGGTTACGCTTTACGACGCGTTTTAAATGGATTTGCGGGTATTACCGCTGTAGAGAAGGAATGTCACAAACCAGTAGAGATAGGCCAACCACGGCCAAAAGAATCGATTAGGTTACATAAATCTACAATATTTCGGGAATTTGCGGAATTATTCCTGCAGGGGCATAAAAAAACCCCCTTTAGGGGGTTCCAATCAGTCCAGGTTGATACGGAATAAAAACTGCCGGGGTTTCGGTCCCTTGTTTTTGTAAAAATTCACATGCCGGGCCCCTGGTAGCTTGCGGGCGACATTATCCAGGAAACGCTGCAGGGTTTCCGGCCTGTTGGTGATGTTGTGGTAATAATATCCCTTTGGTTTATAAGATACCCGGTACCCGTCTTCCCACACAACCACCTGAGTAAGGTCCGATGAAATGATCCGGCCTTCCCGGTACCAGGGACGATCACCCAGGTATTCGCCCTGGATAGGATCGATCCACCCGATTACAATCGCATTCACCAGAGGGATGGTAAAATATTCGTTTGTCCTTTCGCTCATTATCTTACCTTTGAAAGTGAAAAGAAATATGATGGCGCTCACGCGCCGCTATTTTACGAAGCCCGGTAAATCATTCGACATGGTAACCGGGTTTTTTTTATTCATGTTTCTTCCGATACGTTGCAGCAATTGTTTCAAAAACTGCAATTGGCATTTTAACCTCATTTGCATATTGCAGCACTGCCGTTATAAATGCCGCTGCTAATTCCGGCTTTTCCATCATTGCCGAGGCTATCATTTTCGTCACAATGATAGGATCATCTTTGAGCTGTACGTGTATCTGCTCCCCAGCAGTTTTTACTAAAGACAATAAGCAATAACTCATATTCAAAGTTGTTTAACTGCTGATAAATCCCATACGCAACCACTGGAAACGTCCCAACCGTAAAACCAGGTAAAACCAGCCATCGGGAAACCGGGTGTTTCATATCCTTGCCATTTTAGATCATTGAAATCACGAATTTCTATACCGGTATAATCCAAAGCAACCCTTTTCCAGTTTATTACCTCTAACAGCCTTTCGAGTGCAAACATTTTATACTCCAACTGAAAATCAATTATTTTTTCTAACGTATCTAACACCAATACCTTGGACAAATCCACTTCTATTTCAATATTATTAGCTGCGATACGTTCCAACCAATTTTCGCCAGTAAGCCAATCCACCCATTCAGTATTTAAAGAATACCACAAACCAGCTGGTTTATACCGCCCATCCAATTGCCGATAAGAAGCGGGATATATAACATCGTTTTCACAGTTGACAATACGCTTCATTTCAAATGAACAGTTTCAACTAATCCCAAACTTCTACCTTTAAACAATTTATCCAATATAGTACCCAGTAACCCTTCATCGATTTGCCGTCCTGCCAAAATTTCAATAGCTCCCTTTCCTCCGGCATCAACTATGTCCACATTTCGCATACATATACAAGCAACCGGAATAAGCTCACGTTCAATAATACTACCCGTCCAACGGGCCTGTATTTCAGCAGTGAGTACAATCAATTCCTGTTTTGACATTTTATTTTTCCGGGACATAACCGATTATTTTTAAAGGTGAAAGAAATATGAATTAAAACGCGAACAACGGCAATTGATTAGTGCCGGCACCTTCCAATTCTTCCCGTTGTTTACCGTACCTCAATTCATATTCTTCATTTGCGTAGTGTACAACGATACGCATGAACTCATGCGTTCGCATGGCCTCAACCAGGATTGCGGCTAATTCGTCGGTGCGTCCACCGAAATACACCTCACCTGGTTGGCCGGAAAGTACCTTTAGTGTAGAGTTTGGTTTCACCACCAGGTACGAACCATTCAGGTTAATTTTTACAGTTTGAGACATACATGGGATTTTTTATTTATAAATCGATGTCCAGAATTTTGATATTGGTGCATTTCTCACCCGGATTTAGCACTATCATTTTAAAGTGCTTAGTAATTACTTCAATTTCACTGCGAATGCGTTCAATGTGTTTTTCATCATTTAGTATCCCGTACAAAGTAATACTGAAATTTTCGGCATTGTAATCCCCTAACTCATTAGTCCGTATAAAATGAAAAACCAATTGATCAAACCTTGTCACAATATCAGTTTAAAGAGAATTCAGATTGTATCCAGCTTTCCGGTTTTTGATAGCCTACAAAAATAGGCTTTTCTTTTGGTGGCGGAGGGTTCAGGATGGCAGCAAGGTGTCGATCAAAATCGTCCTGCTCAAACTGGTTCAGTAAACCAGGTGGCGAAGACGAACCGCACCGGAAAAAGGTCATGCTATAAAACGCATCGTTTTTCTGCCTGGCTTCCCGCCGGCGGCACAGATCCAAAATAAATTGTTCGTGGCGGTCCGTCATAGCCACAGTATAATACTTAGCAGCACCCAGGCAGGCGGAGCAATCCCACACCTTGCCATCCATCACCAGCTCCCCGGTATAATCTTCCACAAAAGCATTCCGTTTTTCTTCCG